>Ga0167616_1000660_pt1 | contig 9320 bp, 10 predicted proteins | sample OSPB_Mat_host_9__FD_111801 | JGI IMG/M metagenome (GOLD analysis project Ga0167616, IMG submission 111801) | Extremophilic microbial mat communities from Yellowstone National Park, USA - OSPB_Mat_host_9_15 (v2) (version 2) | ecosystem: Environmental > Aquatic > Thermal springs > Hot (42-90C) >... | reverse complement strand
GCCTTAGCACTATGCCTGTCTGCTCATCTATATTGTATATCCTCCACATCTCCTTCTCTTGGTAGTAGGCTAGCATTACTTCATTTGCTTCTTCCTTTGGCAGACCCTGCTTTTCAAGGAATTCCCTGAATCTTATGCTATCATCACTCAGGCTTGATTGCCTTTGCACATTCTTATAGTTGTTGTGATTTCCTTCTATTATCTCTGACATTATTATAATATCGGGCTTTTTCTCTGCAATATCCCTTATCGCAGCCTTTAGCATGGGCATATTTACATAATTGCCCATGTGTATATCTTGCAGCAACGCAAACTTTAGCAGCTTGCCCTCAATAATATCACCTTTTCTTAAAAGGGCTTTTGCAAAATCTTCATCAATATACTTAAGCTCTCTTTCCTTTATCTCGCTAGGCCTCTTGTTTGACAATATAGCGCGTTCAAGCTCTTGCTTGAATGCACTACTTCCATTGCTCTCCTTCTTTGGAGGAGGATTTTTAAGCATGTTAAGGAGCTGCTCAAGCTTTGGCTGCTCTTCAATATCGCTCTTTAATCTCTCATTAGCCAAGAAGCTAGGATAAAGTATTTTTATCTTAGGCGTTCCATCATTAAGGGTTAGCATTGTAGCTGTTGAGCCGAGAAGGCCTTTATCAACAGCTTTGGTCTCATCTGTTATAATTCCAAGATTATGTAGCATTGCCAACTTTTCCATGTCTACGAATGGGCCCTGGTTTAATATAGTAAGCAGACCTTTTGAATCGTTTAGCAATGGTCTAAGCTTAAAATTAGTATAGATATTTCTTCCTCTTATAAATACAACATTTTCATCTTTGCCTATCTTTAATGCACCATTTTCCATATATTTGTATAGCATGCTTGCTTCATCAACATTGCCTTTAAGCTTATGAGCCTCTATCGGGCTTTCTACAACGATTGTATGGCCATTTACTTTATATTCAGCAACACGTTCAACCTGCAGTATAAGGTTCTGCCATCTTCCAAATGCATACTTTATAGATGACTTGTAGTAGTCAAGGGCTATCTCATGTATAAGGTCTGCAGCCGACTTTGTAATAGGTATTTGCCTTGTAAAGATAAGAGCCTGTGACTTGCTTTTAGCTAGCTTCTCTGTTGTATTCTCTTCGATGGATTCATTAAGCCTTCTGTCAAGAGCCCTTAGCTTTGAGCCTATGCCTTTTGCTTTACCCTTAAGCTTATTGTACTCATCTATTGAGCCGCCACCTTCCTTTATTTCCTTCATCTCTTTTCTTATCTCCCTAAGCTTTGCTTTCTCTTTTTCTATAGAAGCCCTAATCTCTTCAGGATCTTTCTTCATTAAAGCCTTTTCATACAGCTCGGTTAGTAGCGAAGCCCTTTGCTGAAGCTCATCAGCCTCCTCCTTGTTTAGCTTTATCTTAGCATCTATATTAGCGAGCTCTTCAAACAGCTTAAACCTTTCTTCGTCAGTTGCATTGTTAAGCTGGACCTTAAGCGCTTTTCTCGATTCTATTGTAGACTTTATTATCGCTTCCCTAGCGCTTATGCCTTCATAAATAATCTCTATTCTCTTTGCTATTCCTTCTGGATTATAGTTAAATTCATAGATCAGCTGGTCTTCTATATGCTTAATATTCTCAACGTCTTCCTTGCCAAAAGCATATACTACCTGTGCGTTTTTGCTAAGCTCTTTTAGAATTCTTTCAAGATGTGGTTTTATAACAGCTGCAGCATCTTCTATATTTGCAACGCCTTCCTCAACAACCAGCAAGCGGTTGAAGTTGCCGCGAGAGCCTTTTCTAGGCAGGTCTGGAATTGCGCCTCCAATCACAACAACAAAATCAGGTCTTTTATTCTTTTCAAGCCTGCTAAGGTAATGCGCTAAGCCTATAAAATTATCGTCGCTCTCATATTTTGTAGAGCCACCTATCTGATATAAGGCAAGAACCCTGCATTCCCCCACAGTGGTTGAGTCAGCCATAGACTCAATATTAAAGAGGCTTAAAAATATTTAAATATTCCACAATTCCACTATTTATACTTGTATACTTTCTTTACCTAAGCTAGCATTTTGCTAGCAAGAGTAAACAAAACCGATTTAGTCAAATACCATAGCACTTGCTAAAGGCTAAAAAATCTAGCATAGATAAATAAGCATGCAAGCAAGGGCACCTGGGGTTATCAAGCTATTGGGCGAGCATGCTGTTGTTTATGGCAAGCTTTCGCTAGCAAGCGCAATAAGCCTTTATGCACATGCAAAAGCAGAAAAGAAAAAAGGCGAGTTTGCGATTGAGCTAAAGGATTTTTCAAAGAGCTACGAGCTGAGCGAAGATGAGCTAAAAAGAATATATGAGAAGTATGAAAAGAAGAAAAGCCTCGAAGAGTTTGCAGCGAATGAAAATACCATGCTATTGCCATACGCGACGATAGCAAGCATTTTAGCAAGGAAGCAGAGCTTAAAAGGCATAGAGATAGGCATAAGCTCAGATATACCAGCTCAAAGAGGCTATGCGAGCAGTGCAGCATGCTCAACAGCATTTGCATTAGCTTTGGCAAGCGCAATTGGCATAGAAATGAATGATAATGAGATAGTAGAGCTTGCAAAGAATGGCGAGAAGGTAATACACAAGAACGAGGGTGCAGGAAGAATAGACGTTAATGCTTCTTACTATGGCGGCATAGTTAGCTATTCAAGCAAAGAAGGGGCAAAAAAAGAAGAGATAAGCACTAGCTTAAACCTATTTGTTGTCGACACAGGGCCAAAGAAGAGCACAGCAGAGACCGTTGGCCACGTAGCAAAGCTCTACAATGAAAGGAGAGAAGAAGTAGAGCAAATGCTAAATGAGATAGATGCAATAGCAAGGCAGGGCATTTCATTGCTAAAGGCAAACAGGCTAAAGGAATTTGGCGAGCTAATGTATAGAAATCATGAATTGCTAAAAATGCTTGGCGTATCGAGCGAAGGGTTAGACAAAGCAGTGGAGAAGGCAAAGGCATATGGCATGCTAGGAGCAAAGCTGAGCGGTGGTGGAGGCGGAGGCATCGCAATAGTATTGGCAGATGAAGGCAAAGAAGATTTAGATCTTTTCAAAGAGATGGGCTTTGATGTTAGGAAGGTGAGCATAGATTATAATGGTGCAAAAGGACTAAGCGTGTAAGGTTATAATAGGAAAGATTTTCTATTAAATTTTGTCTTTCTTCTTGCCGTGTTTATTGAATTTACATCCGAAAAGAAGGTTTTTAAAAATTCAACGCGCTATGTTAATATATTAATCGATGTAAAAACATGGAAAGCATCGCCGTTGGAGATATTGTTAACCTTTTAGACCGGGTACAAACAGATTACAAAAAGATTGAGGTTTACTTCAGGTTCGAAAAATAAATTAAAATAGTGGTTCGTATGAAAAAAGAAAGGATAAATAAATGGTGAAATAAGATGTACGATTTTGAGTTTGGTTCTAAAACTGCTAAAGGTGGATTTGCTAATGAGAAAACAATATGTGAAAAGTTTAACAATTGGAAAACGGATGAAGAAGCGAAAATGTGGCTTTCAATAATGGGGTATAAAATTGAAAATATTGATGAGGTTAAGGCCATACAAATTCCCACAAGGATTAAAAAAACCCAAATCAAAAAGTTTGGATTCAGTGAAGATGAATATAATGACCTAATGAAGTTCAAAAAAACTGATGTCCAAGTACAAATACGAGTTATAATTAAGGTTAACAATGTGTTAAAAATTGAGAACTTGTCATTAAAGAAAGCCAATTCTGATGCAGATTATAATCAAGTAGATAAAAGATACGTAGACTCGTATAAAGAAATGTGGAATTTTGACGATGAGGTAGCTTTGGGGTTGAAGCTATTTACAGGTGAAATTTTACCAACAAGATTCCCAGGTGAATTGAAAATAAATATTCAAAACCTAAGAGATAAAAAGAGGGTATTTTTAGACGAACTTAATGACGAATTAAGAAATAAAATAGTAAACTTTTTTAAAAGAAATAAAATATTAATTGTAAGCGATATTTTGAAAGGTCGTGGCGGCTTCTCAGCTAGTTGGCTTTTAGTCACTAAATACGACAAAACAGAAAATACAACCACATGGATATTAAAAGACATAAATACCGCCATGAATTTTTTTGGGCAGGGTGATGTCAAAATTTCTCCAAAAGGAAGTTTATACATTGGTAGAATAACAATGCAAAGAAAGGGTGGTACACCAGATCCCACAAAACTCCAGTTTAAAATAAAACCTTGTGATCTCTTCAAAATAAGTAAAGGTGTATAAGATGGTAAATGAAATATTTGTTCTTGCAAAAATTAAATTTGACTTAAGAGACTCAGATGAAGCATATTTCGCAAAACACGAAATAGAAAGTATACTTGACACAGAAGTAGAACCCATTAAAACTATTCCGTCTATTTTTAGAAATAAACCTTTTAGTGAACTCGATGATGAAGTAATACACTTAATTACACGCTTATTATATTTGGGCGAAGTACAGGGGTATTTAGCTAAATTAAATTCATGTAACCTAATTAAGATAGCAAAGAGAGCCACATTTTTTAGAGAAATATATGTTATTATTGAAACAAACGAAAAAGATAGTAGCTCACTATTAAATTCATTAGGAATTGAAGAGATGCCTATTAACAATAGTATTATAAGCCCTTATATCCAGATGTTTCTAAAAGATATAGGTATTAAAAAACTGGTTACATTTAGAATAATCCCAGTCCAGACACTTTTTGAATATGCACCAGAAGTAAAGAAGTTGCCTGCCACGGTATTTAAACCGAAAAATAATAACAGTTGGTTAGAATATTTCATGGAAAAGGAAAAAGGTATAGAGATAGGATTAAATGAAATGTTATCTCATCTTCAGACAGGACATTATCGCTCTCCGCATTTCGGACTGGGTAAAACGCATATCGGCGATTTTATAGATTGGGCATACACTGACCTAAGGAAACCATTTTTGCACTATTTACACAAATATAAAGGCAAAGGCGATCCTAGGATATCTAGGGCTTTAATAAATCTTCTAAAAGTAGACGAAGGTACTACTATCCTCGACCCATTTGCAGGTTCAGGCGCATTTATAGCAGATGCCCCTACAATGGGGATAAATGCTATTGGAGTAGAAATTTTAAAAATCGGCCAACTTATTTCTGAAGTAAAATGTGAATTAGATTATGACATCAAAAGGTTAAGAGATGAAGTTGTAGAAATTTTTAATTTATCAAAAGCAAATGATAAAAATTACCCTACATTAAGCCAAGAGATAACGGATTTGGCTGAAAAAATAAAAAAATATACAAATGATACAAAATTATATGAGAATATTTACCCCCATATACCTGCCATAGTTCTCCTAAAAAATAAAATTGAGCAAATAGAAGACAAAAAAATTAAGAATTTTCTTTTGGTCCTATTAAGTCAGAAAATAGTTGAATATAGTGATAAAAAAAGACATTTCGATTTTTTAACATCTTTTAAAAGTTATGTGGAGGATAGGTACCTTACACTTTATGCTACTTATAGACTGGCCGAAAAACTTAATGTAGATATATCCGAGGGTAGTGTTCAAATAATTAGAGCTGATTCTACCAACATGTCTTTTTTAGAAGATTCTTCTATAGATGGTATTTTAACATCGCCACCTTATTTTGATGCTCTGGATTATATCGGTAATAATAAAGTTTCGATAATAGTCTTAGGTTTCGATGATGATTTAAAATATGGCTCAACAAAAGATTTTTACAACCCTAATTTTAGGAATGGCAATGGTTCACTATCTTTTATGAAAACAAGTTACGAGGATATGCAGCTTCCTCAGTCTGGTACAGAGCTTATTAAGATGCTAAAGGAGTCTAAGCGGTCTATTAAAGCATCTATCGTTGAAAATTATCTAAAAATGATGAAATTGTCATTTAGAGAGTGCTATAGAGTATTAAAAAAAGATAGATTATATCTAATGGTTGTTAGCAAATATCATACTTGGATCATAAATGGAGAAGAACAAAGAATAGATACATCACCCATTATAGCAGACTTAGGTAAATCAGAAGGATTTAAATTGCTCAAGATAATACCGCATGGTCTTTCAAAAGCAGATAAAGGAAAAATACATGTAGAGGATATATTAGTATTTAAAAAATGAAGATTATGAAAAACTGAGCAATATTTTTAATGTCGCAATAAACTAAGTGCTCCCCCTATAATGCTAACTACTCCTGCTAGAACAAAACCACTACCAGCAGAAAGGAAAAATTCTGTGATTTGAGGAGAAGATGATGGTGCTGTTAGGAATATATACCCTATCCATATAAAGATAGCTCCTACTATAATAAACCCTATTTCACTTGGTTTATCCCCCATTATAAAACCTTATGGTTTATTTTTCACAAGGATATTTATACTTTTTCATAAAAATGGAATACTTATGTAAATTATGACTCTATAGAAAGCCCCACAGAACTGATATAACGTAGTTGATGTATTGGTGGATATTGTTAACAATATCAATTATATTTATCTCCCTCCTCATCTACGTTTTCAACAGTCGAAGAAATGCAAGCAAATCACAAATAAAATAAAGATTTATATTGGAAAGTTCTATTCTTCTTATGCAAAGGCAAAATCCGCAAAGGTTTTTTGAATTGTACTTGCTACAGCCACTTGCTGCAATTGCAGCGCTTCTTATTCTTATTCTTGGAATAACCTTCATTTCAAGCGGGGCTTTGCTTGTAAGCTCTGTCGGCCAGATAAACCCAGCATTGCTTAATATGCGTGTTCTTTTCTATCTGTTCTCCGGCTTCATAAATGACGGCTGGGGTGTTGTAGGATTTATAGTGCTGCTTGTCGTAGCAATATGGACAAATATGCTGTATGCAAAAAGGCTTGCATTGTTTGCGAAAGTCGTACTCTATCCTATAATCATGGATGTTATTGCTGGCGCTATAATAACAGCGGTAATCACTCTGAGATTTTTGGAATACGCATATGGGGTATCTGGCATAGCGATGACACTTGCAGGCATAACACTTGTGCTTGCTTCTTATCTGGTTGCAAAGCGCTATGGTGCAGAATTCTCCAAGCTTAGCATATCTCTTCTGTTTTTCTCATCTGCTTATACTCCTTTTGTTTACGGCAATGTCGTGATTTGTACAGTTTTAATAGTGGCAGGTGTGCTTGCACTCGCTTTGGCACTCCATCGTAGAAAGGCTGTAAATGCAAAGGCATCAATACCAGAAAAAGATACAACCCTTTTGATTATATGCGATATGTTGCTTATTGCTGTTTTGCTCTCCATTGCATTTCCAAGCAATATCTACACAGGCAGCGCAAAAATAAACATACTTGCCCATTATATAGGTCTATTTTTGGGCTTTCTAGTTACTTTTTACATACTTAATAAAGATGGCAAAGCCCTAAGATAAATATGGCATTGTAGTAAAGTATATAAACATATACTTTAATAATAATAGCAGTGAAATGCGCTTCTGGCCGCGCTATACAAATGGCCCAATAATTTCTGCATGATTGCATTAAGTAGGATTAAGGCACGTAGTTGTGGACTTATTTAAAATTTAGTACAGAATACATTAAGTGACGGTAGAAGTAGTTGGTACTACTTTTTGTTATTGAACAACGGACCAAATAATGCATTATGTATTTGTCCTAAAAATAATTACAGCATAGACTTTTCAAGAGCAAGAGTTGCCGTAAATGAAGTACACAGACATGTATCTCTGCACGATAACGCGTGCAGCCGCGTATACCTCTGGTATTTTATTTTTTATGGTCGCCTTATACATTATAGTCACCTTGTTCGTGACTATCCCTACTTAATGCAGGGGTTTTGTCGTCGAAAGAGAGAAAGTAACCCCTGCTGTAGGGATTAAATTTATCATCGAAGAAAAGATTTTTAATTTGTCAGGATCCTAAGTTAATACAGAACAATCGCGACGAAGCTTCGAGTACGCCTATCAGGTACTAGAGGGACTTTTTGTATATATTTATATACTTTTAAAAATAAACTATTATGTGGGTAATATAATGACAAAATATAAAGTAACTTACAAATCTGGCGAGTCGAATGTCGAATTTGTGGACTTCAAAGACATAGCAGTAGATACGCCAGAAGAGGCACTTGAAAGGCTTAACGCTATCAAACCACCTTACATCACATATATTAAAATAGAAAAAGTAGACACTAAATAGACTAATTAAATGGCCGGCAACACCAATAAAGCTAAAGATTACACTCAAAATACTAAAGGGCATGAGAGACGAGCTAACTGTGATAAAAGGTGAAAGTGTAACATATACAAACAAAATAATAAATAAGCTTTTAGCAGAGACTTCATTTCTATTAGTTGCATTTGGGTTTGCAGAATTAGCTGTATTTTGGAATAGCTTTCCGGAATAGTGGAACAAAGGGAAGAAAATTATTTATTGGACAACGCTTCATCGAAGAAAAGATTTTTATTTTGTCAGGATCTAAGGAATTAATATTTTATATCTTAAGATTCATGAACTATATGTGGTGATTTTATGATAAATGAACTCCAGCTAATTACAAGTATGGAAAAAAATGACGCTTTTGCTAGAAAGAGATATACTGAACTGCAGAAGCGATATGCTAACGAATATGTAGCTATCGATAATGGTAGGGTCATAGCACACAGCAAAAGTATAAAGGCGTTGAGTGAAATATTAAGCTCTAAGGGCGTTGAACTTACAACAGTGCTAGTTCAATTTATTCCAAAGAAGGGAGTTGAAATACTATTTTAAGCAGGTGGCTCTTTGCGACTGCCTTTAGTGCTTGATAAAGAGAAAATCAGGCTCGCGGTTGTTGCAACTGTTAAATTCTCTGGTAGACCACCCATACCAGTAGCTTTTATAGTTGATACTGGAAGCCCATTCACTTTTGTAGATGAATTTAATTCTGCAAAGGTTAGAATATTCACAAAGAACCTTACGTTTGATCATAACTCATATATGGGAGGAACCAAAGTAGCTATGTACAAGGCTGGTGAAGTTGCAATGAAATTTAAGAACGAAGCAGGCGATCTTTTTGAGATAAATTATAACGATATGAAAGTCGCTAAGACAGGATGGACGAGAAAAGAGGCGGTTTATTCTGGTGTGTCAATTTTAGGGCTGGATTTCTTCTTGAAAAATAAGTTTTCACTACACATTAACACGATAAAGGATATAGCATATATAGAAACTGAAGAGTCTGCTTGAACTTTTCCGAAAATTTATATTATTTGAATTTGAAGCTGATTTTCTTAACCCAAATGGTTTTTAATGC
>Ga0167616_1000643_pt1 | contig 9419 bp, 9 predicted proteins | sample OSPB_Mat_host_9__FD_111801 | JGI IMG/M metagenome (GOLD analysis project Ga0167616, IMG submission 111801) | Extremophilic microbial mat communities from Yellowstone National Park, USA - OSPB_Mat_host_9_15 (v2) (version 2) | ecosystem: Environmental > Aquatic > Thermal springs > Hot (42-90C) >... | reverse complement strand
TTACGGTTAAGCTTAGAGGTGGTAGGGAAGCTGAGGCTAGGGTCGATTACCCAAAGGGCCATCCCATGAACCCCATGAGTGATGGTGAGGTTGAGGATAAATTCAAGAGGTTAACCACTGGTCTTCTCACCAAGAGGCAGCAGGATGAAGTGGCTAAGATGGTTTGGAGCCTTGAGGAGCTTAAGGATGTGAACACGCTCATTAAGGCACTCCTCATATGAGGATGCATTTTTAGCCGCAGTGGTTGAGTCTTTAAACTATATTCCTAAAAGCTCAAGCTATGGTGAGTAAGGATACCTACATTGCGGTGCTGGCTGGCATGGGAGGATTCTCAGACGGCTTCGCACTACTGCTAGGTGGCTCGGCGCTACTATCCCTAAGCCATTACTTCAGGCTAACGGCGGGTGCCGAAGGTTTGATAATATCGGCCCCCTTCCTGGGCTCGATAATAGGTGCAGTGGCCTTCGGTAGGTTGGCTGACTTACTGGGTAGGAGGGTAATATTCCTAAACGTACTTCTCTTCTTCCTCCTAGGCTCAATGATCAGTGCCCTAGCCCCCTCAATACTAGTGCTAATAGCAGGTAGGCTAATGGTGGGGATGGGTATAGGCGGTGACATACCGTCAGGACTAGCCTTAGTGGCTGAGCTATCAGATAGTAGAAAGAGGGGTGGTTTATTGGCCATCCAAAGTATACTGTGGGGGCTTGGGGGAGCATCCGCGGCCCTAGTGGCCCTACCTCTACTCTCCCTCGGTAACATAGCGTGGAGGCCATTATTTGGCTTGGGCGCCATACCACCCCTGATTACCCTTGTGTTGAGGAGGGAGATCAGCGAGAGTTGGGTTTGGAAGGTTAAGAGGAGTGAGGTAGAGGTTAGGATTAGGAACAGAGGTAAGTACGCATTAATGTTAGCCTTCACGTCAGCGTCCCTCTTCGCCTGGACCTTCATACTGGCTATATTCGCTAATTATACGCCGTCAATAATGGTATCAACCATGGGGTTGAGTAAAGCCTACGCCCTTTTAATCGGTGGCACCCAGTGGCTTGGCTTCGTGGCCGGTGGATTAATGGTTTTAAGGTACTGTGATAGAATTGGTAGGAGGATATTGCTAATACCAGCGACGGTGGGTGAGGCCGCCCTGCTCTATGCCTCAATCTTCCTATTAAGGAATCCATTATGGATCTCGCTAACACTGGTGGTATTATGGATCCTAGGTGGCGTGGGTTACGTGGTGAATAGCGTATACTCAGCTGAGCTATTTCCAACACTACTCAGGGGTACGTCAAGTGGAGTTGCATTCTCAATGGGTAGGTTAGGCGGCTACGTGAGCACGTTAATACTGCCGATGCTTCTTCTTTCAATAAGGTTGGCCGGGGTCTTTGCGCTACTGGCGGTTTTAATGACCCCACTGGCCTTAACATGCCCATTAATTGCGCCGCGCAGTGAGGGTAAGGGTATTGATGAGCTGGAGCGTGAGTACTATTGACTACCCTTAACGTACCTAAGCATGCTTCCCTGCTCCCTAAGCTTACTTACTATTGCCTTAACCCTATTCAACAGCAATGCCAGGTCCTTCTCATCATACTTCCTACACTCCTTCTCGTAAACCTCATCGTCAGGGTGCCTTTCGTTGCTTAGGGCCTCCTCAATAGTTCCCTTAGCCACGACCTCATAAACCCTAGCCTCAACCTTACCCTCAGTCTGCCTAACCACACGCCCAACCCTCTGTATCATTTGCCTAGGTGAGCCGGTTCCAGAAACCACTATGGCCACGTCCGCATCAGGGACGTCGATTCCCTCATCCAGTACTGTGGTGGTTACGAGGACCTTAATGTTGCCTAGTCTAAACCTCTCAAATATCTCATCCCTATTGCTGGTCTTGGACGTTATCAAAGCCACCTTAGCCCCAAGCTCCCTCTTAAGCTCCTCGTAAATCTCCTCAGCTTGCTCAATGTACTGAGTGAAGACTATGACCTTACTGCCCAGTGACTGCTCAAGCTTAGCCAGTTGAACAGCCACGGGTACCTTAGCCTTAGCCTGGGCTGCCGTGTTCCTGAGCATTATTGCGTTATCCTCCCCAATCGACCTATACTCCTTAAGCTCCTCCTCGCTAAGCTTCACGTAAACCCTGAAGTGCCTAATGGGTACCACAAGGCCTGCATGGACCATGTCAAGGTAGGTGGCCTTATGCACAATGCCACCGCTGGTTAGGTAAATCAACTCCTCGTTGCCATCCTTCCTGGTTGGTGTGGCTGATAGGGCTAGCCTGTAGGGTGCAGTTAACTTAAAGGCCACGTTCTTAAAGGTCTCTGCCGGTACGTGGTGGCACTCGTCGAATACGGCTAGGTCGAACCTATCCCTAATCTCGTCTATTTTCTTAACTGCCGAGTTGTATATGGCCACGGTAACATCCCTAACATCATCAAAGCCCCCACCTAGCCTACCAGCCTCAACCCCAAGCATCCTTCTAATCCTCTCATACCACTGGTTCATCAACTCCTCGGTGACCACTAGGACTATTGCGGGGGCCTTGACGGTGGCCATGGCCTTCAGGGCTATGTAAGTCTTCCCACCACCGGTGGGTATTACCACAGTCCCCCTGTAGCCATTCTTGACCCAGGCATCTAATGCATGCTTCTGGAAGTCGAGGAGGGTGACGTCATCCTTAGGGACCTTAATCTGCCTAGGCCTCCACTCAACTTCCTTAACCACGTAGCCCAGTTTCCTGAGCAGTGAGGCGATGGTCTGTTTCTCGAAGACTGGGAACCTAATTACCCACTTATCTCCCTCTCTGTAGACATCACCTCTACCTATGACTGGTATCTCGTACCTATTTATGTTGCCCTCCCTATCAACCGTGTTGTAGGGTACTCTAATTTCCCTAAGGCTACTCATAAGCCCCTTAGCGAGGAAGTTCAGGGTTACCTTACCATTCCCCAGTATGGCCAGTCTCCACTCAATGCGCCTCCCATAGGTCTCCTTCAGTGAATAGTCGCTTAGCAGTATCCTCCTAGCCTCCTCAGCGGCGGCTTCATCCTTAACCCCAAGTTTCTCAAGGGCGTTAGCTATGAGCTTACCCACGTACTCTTCGAAGGAATCAGCCTCAACGTAACCACCCTCCATTATTAACCTAACCACGCATGGTAGGTTAACCCTGTTCCCCATTGAGCATTGCCTAAACTCCTCGGGGACCTTTGGGACCTTGACCGAGGCCTTGAGTAGTGGTTGAATGAGGGTTTCATACTCCCTTGCGCTTAACCTGAGCAGTTCCCTTAACCTCTCAAGGTCACTTACCTTGCTTAGCCTGCCAACCCAGGTGGTGCTGCCGCTATCCCACCTGAACCCCATCCTCTTCAACTCATCCTTAACCTTAACCACCGTGCCCCAGCTCCACTGCCTCTTAATCAAAACGCCGTTGACGTCTACCTTAAACTCCACCACTGGGTAACCATTGCCTAAGCCTAAGTTATAAACCTATGGCTAAACTCGCCCAGTATTAGTGCGCTATGCCTCGTAGGCCCTCCTCAACTCGTCCCAGGGTATCTTCCTGCCGCACTTGGGGCAGTACTCCCAGTCCTCGTTGAGCAGCGCACCGCAGTATGGGCACCTATACTCCCTCGGCTTCTCAACCTCTGCCTCGGTGCGTTTAACCTCCTCAACCTTAACCTGGGCTTCAAAGTACTTACTTACGTACTTCTCCCAAATCCCCCTCGGATCTCTGGCGTATATCCTAAGCCTACGGTACGGTATGGTGCTGGTTGGCTTCTTAAGCGTTATCTCAACGAACCTCCTCCTCTCATCCACGGTGACGCTGTCCGCGTCAAGGGGTGCCTTTAGTACGTAGAGGTCGTCGAAAATGATGGCGTCCTTGTAGAAGGCAATACCCTTGGTGGGTATGTATGGTATGTTCTGCATCATTGACGTGCTTTGGCTTAGGTAGGGTAAGCCTGTGTACTTAGCCACCACGTAGAACACGGCGAACCATATGCCGAACATTATTAGGTAGGTTATGAAGTACCTGAGGAACTCGAGCGTAGATTGGGCCATTGATGGGTAATTACCTAGGAGTATTGATATTGCGGCTGATATCCTGTTGAAGAGGGCTGAGTAAACCACTAGGACTGCTATGAGCAAGGCTAGCATTATCCCCAGGTTCAGGAACATCTTCTTGCTTAGGGCTGAGTACTCCCTGGGTAGTTCATAGTCCCTCTCCATGGCCTTCCTAATATCCTCACCGGTTAACCTACTCAAAGCCTGCCTCCTCCTGTACTGCTCACTCTCACTCCTATTCTTGGAATAGGACTTATAGCCCATGAATATGGATGCGCCGAATATGATTATGAAGTAGGCTATGAAGAGGCCTATGGATATCCAGTAATTCCTAATGACCTGGCCCCAGGCGAAGATGGCTGCGAAGGCAACTGGGGTAACTACCCAAAGCAGGTACATCATTGGCTTTGACATTGTGGTGTATGACATGGTTAAGCATCTATATGGTTCGCCTCGTTTTAAACTTTTCCACAAATTATTAATCCCTTAAGCCAGGTGTTAACCTAACCACAACCCTGTGCAGCGCCTTAACCTCATCCGGGAAGTCGCTTAGGCTTACCCCACCATTCTCAACGGCTTCATTAACCCATGGGCAATCCTTCGAAACAACCACCTCCCCAGTCCTTGGGTTGTAGAGCAGTGGGTACATTTTACAAGCCAGCGGCTTAATCGGGTGTATCGTGCATAGTTTACTTTCCCTATCGTAAAATGGGCAATAACCCAATATAACCCACCTATACATTGTGACCCCATTAACCTTAACTTCCTTGAACGTTAACTCAACTCCCCTCTCCCTGGCAAGTCTCCTAAGCCTCCTAGCCTCATCGCTGAATACGAGTGGACCCTGCTCCTCACGCTCAAAGAAGCAGCAGTTGTCGCAGTGAAGACATGTGAATTTAGCCACAAGTACCCCTAAGCAGGCCCTTAATAAGCAGTTTAGGCCCATTGAGATAGGAGAGGTATTTCTAGGGATTTGCGAGAAGAATTTTAATAACACCTAAGTTAACTGAACTAGGTGGTGAAGGATTTGTCGGCCATTAGTAAGGATAGGTACATAGGGGCCGTGGACCTACCCATAAGGATATTCAACACGGCCACTAAAACCGTTGAGCAATTCAGGTTGATGAAGGCTGGGGTGGCTAGGGGCTATGTATGCGGCCTAACACCGTATGATGAGGCCCACGTTGGTCATGCAAGGGTGGCTGTGTTCTTCGACCTATTTAGGAGGTACCTAGAGTACCTTGGGGTCAACGTTAGGCTTGTCACCAACTTCACAGACATTGATGATAAGATCATTGAGGTTGCTAGGAGGGAGTACGGTAATGACTTGGTTAGCCGCTGGTATGAGGTGCCGTCGAGGTACATTAATAAGTACCTGGACTACATGGATGCGTTGTACGTGAAGAGGGCCTACGCATACCCCAAGGTGACCGAGAACGTGCAGGACATGGTCAAGTGGATTGATGAACTTGTTAAAAGGGGTGACGCCTACGTTGTGGATGGGTCTGTCTACTTCGACATAACTAAGGTGCCCAACTACGGCGAATTCTCAGGACAAAAGATAGATGAGTTAATGGCCGGGGCCAGGGTTGAGCCGGAACCCGGTAAGAGGAATCCACTGGATTTCGCCCTATGGAAGTCCTGGAAGCCGGGTGAACCCTGGTGGGATAGCCCATGGGGGCCTGGTAGACCTGGTTGGCACCTGGAGTGCGTGGTGATGTCATCCAAATACCTCGGCGTACCCTTCGACTTCCATGGAGGAGGCCAGGACTTAGTATTCCCACACCACGAGAATGAGGTAGCCATAGCCAAGGTTTACTATGGGCTTAGGTTATTCGCCAGGTACTGGATACACGTGGGGTTGGTTAATGTTAAAGGTGAGAAGATGAGTAAGTCGCTAGGTAACATAATACCTATAGGGGATGTGCTTAATAAATATGACCCAGAGGCCATTAGGCTCTACTTCCTCAACACCCACTACAGAAAACCCATTGACTTCAACTTCAGCAGCATTGAGGCCATGGAAAACGTGCTCAGGGGTATTTACGCAAGCCATGACTACCTACTCCAACTCATGGATGAGGCCCCAGAGAGGGGTTCAGGTGATGATGAGGTTGTTAATGAGGCCTTCAGGTTCATGGTTAACTTCGAGAATGCACTGAATGACGACTTAAACACCCCAGCCGCAATATCGGAGTTGGTTAACCTAAGCAACTACATAAACTCCAGGGTCGTTTACCAACCTGAGAGGGTTTCAAAGTACTCAATATCGCAGTTGCTGAACGTGCTATCCTACATGGGGCAGGTCCTTGGGGTTCTTAACAAGGTCACGGTTAACCCAACGTTGGTGAGCATAATAAACACCATGATCAGGGTTAGGCAGGGTTTGAGGGAGAGGAAGCTTTACGACGCTGCTGACTTAATCAGGGATGAATTGGGTAAGTTGGGTATTGTGCTGGGTGATTACGGTGGCAGGACGTATTGGTTCGTAGATAGGAGGAGGATTAAACTACCTTAACCACCCTGAACCCTCTCAAAGACCAGTAGGTCATCTGAGAATTTCACAACACCCCTTCTCTGAAGCTCCCAAAGCACGTCAACAACCATGGGCCTCAACCTGGCCTCATCATCCTCACTCAACTTAACCCCCCTACCATACTCCTCCATAACCTTATTAACGAATTCAATGGTCCTAACCTTATCCCCAGGTTTAAGTCTACTCAACTCCTCACCCACAATCCTACTAATGGTCTCAAACTCACCGCTGGACACGACCCTGAGGGGGATTACTGCTTAATAATCCATTCTGCATTAGGAACCTAGAGGCCGTAGGTGGGAAGCAATTTAAATTGGTATTACTAGAAGTGGTTTGTGCATTACTACGCTGAGGTGCATCCAAGGGTTAGTGGGAATTTAAGCCTAGTGAGGAGCCTTGAGGGTTACGACGGCTTCAACATACCAGACTCACCTTTCGGAAACCCCGCGCCATTGCCATTGGTGGCCGCATGCCTAATCAGGAGGGTTTACGATGAGAAGAGGATTATAGTTAACCAGAGGCTACTTGACATAAATGAACTTCACTTGATCTCAATAGCCCAGGGTGCCCTCCTGATTAGTGCTGACGTAGCCTTAACCAGGGGTGATAAGCCGAGGGTTGGTAAGGATGTAGGTTACCTAGCCTCCGAGGAGGCCCTGGGGCTTCTGAGGAGGAGTGTGAGGGGTATTAGGGTTGGGTTAATGCTGAGCATGAGGTATGGTAGAGGACTCATTGAGGAGAGGATGAGGGTTGGAGCTGATTTTTACCTAGTCCTAAGGTTAAGTAGGCCGGATGAGTTAAAGGGTCTTGAGGTAGGTAAGCTAATACCCTACATCATAGTTGAGACTGAGAACAACGTGGACATCATCAGGAAGATTAATCAACCCCACTTCAAGGAGGATGAATTGAAGGGCCTATTCACCGAGTTGAGGGATCTTGGCGTTGAGGGTGTTTTATTATCAACACCGGGGGATCATAAGGCCTTAATTGGGTTAACCAGGTACTTCGTTTAACTTCACCTAATGGGCATGTTCCTATCCCTCCACGTGGCCACATTCTCAAGCACAATCATGGTCTCCGACTTAACGACATCTGGGTGGGTTGGCAGGTACTTTATTAGGAAGTTTGAGAGTTGCCTAAGGTCTCTGGCCCAAACCTTAAGTACAATGTCGTATTGCCCAGTCACCACCTGCGCCTCCTCAACCCACGGGAGGTCCCTCTCATTATCTGAATCGTATATTATCCTCTCGGCCAGGGCAACTTGACTAGGCTTAGTAGCGCCAGGTACCCTCCTAACGGTTAGTAGGACGTATGCCTGTATGTTGTAACCCATTTGGGCTGGGTCTATGATAGCCTTGTAGCCCAGTATGGCTTTACTTGACTCAAGCCTAGCCAGCCTACTCATTATCGTTGTCCTAGGCTTATTAAGCACCTCTGCCAGCCTTGAGACAGTAATTCTCCCATTCCTCTGTAGGTAATCCAGTATTCTGGCATCCAACTCATCCATCATTAGCTAGCCTAGGTTGGGAGATTAATTAACGTTATTGCTTCACATAGACGACCAGTGGTCATCCTGCCCCCTCAACCTTAGCCGAACCGCGTATGAACTGGATGGGATTCTTGACACCGCAACCCAGGTTTGTTGGGCATAGGCCTAGACTATTCAATTCTTGGCATGAAGGTGGTATGTAGAACTTCTTACCACCCCTAAGCCCAGCCAGGTGCTCCACCTGGTACCTGGCTATCTTCTCGTTATAATCAGCGGCATGCTTGAAGGGTTCAAGGGCTTCCTCAACGCACTCCTCCCTCTCCTTACCCTCGGCTACGCATTTATGAAGGAGGTAGGTGGCTAGGGTGAACCTGGCCATGTGGCTTGGGTTACCACCAGCCTTAAGCTCGTTTAGGACAGCGGTCACGCAGGGTGGGTCACCCCTCGGCGCCACCCTAACGCTTGGCCTGTGCCTAACCTGGGGTGACGCCCCCTCAATGGCCTTTAACCTATCCCTAACCGAGTTTATGAGCGGGGTGAATAGGTCTATGTTAGCATTAAACCTATTAATCATGGCCATTACCCTGTTTTCAACGGCCTCCTCAAGCACCCTGTAGGCATCGTGTTGAGTTAGCAGCACGTACCCGTGTATAATTGGCCTAGTGCCCAACACCCAATTTGGGTCATTCCTGGGGCTGTTCCTTAGGTAATCCCAAATGGGCACTGCGTAGAGGAAGGGCTTAAGCATCAGCACCTGACCCTGAACACCCCCAACCCTCCTAGCCACCGTTGAGGCTAATTCACCGACGCCTATTACCCTCAACCCAAGTTCATTGAACAGACCCTTAATGCACTCAAGACTCACCCCACTGACCCTGCTAATGGACTCCACACCCCTTGAAAATACCTTACTCTCTGAGTCGGCTATCCTCCTCCAAACCCTCCTATCCATTGACGCGGCCAGCGCATAGGCAATGTACCTAACCATGGGTGCATCCTCAGCGTTGAGGCTGAGTTTAGCCCCCTCCCCCTCCTTAATGAGGGTGTTAAGCATGTTTAATGCCCCCTCAACAATCCCCCTAAACCCCTCACCAGCTAGGTCACTGACCTTAACATTAGCCTTCTCAATAATCCTCCTGCCAATACCGGTAAAGGGGTATTGCCCAATCAACCTAACCAACTCGCCACATTGGGTTACGCTCACTAAGCTGGAGGAGCGGAATCCCTTTAATAGCTAAGTGGTAATTAACTTAAAGTATTACCCAACTCACCCATTGAAGGCTCCATGTCAGTGAAGGTAATAGACCAGTCATAATCTACGCCATTAAAGGATATCTCAATACA
>Ga0167616_1000611_pt1 | contig 9622 bp, 6 predicted proteins | sample OSPB_Mat_host_9__FD_111801 | JGI IMG/M metagenome (GOLD analysis project Ga0167616, IMG submission 111801) | Extremophilic microbial mat communities from Yellowstone National Park, USA - OSPB_Mat_host_9_15 (v2) (version 2) | ecosystem: Environmental > Aquatic > Thermal springs > Hot (42-90C) >... | reverse complement strand
CTTCCACACGGGGCATTACAGAACGGTTCCGTTCGGTGGGACCTCCGCTGTGGGGGGATCGAGGTCGCTCTGAGGAGCGGGAGATCGCGAGATGCCCCGTCCGTGAGGGCGGGGTAGTTCACGAATAAATACTCCGCCAAACAGTCACGGACGGGGTGAGCGCCGCTGAGGTGCCTCGGTTGAAGCCGGTGAAGTGCTCCCTTGCTCTAACCCCTGCGGGCGTGAACACGTCCTCAGGACTGGGACTTTCCTCTTCCAAGATCTCCCAACTGATGACTGGCTATGCCACGAGGGTAGGAGTGGTGAAGCGAATAGGAGGGTAGTGCATTCCCCTCGCCTAGCCCCGATTAGTTGAGGGGGACTCCGCATGAACCCTTACGAGGTGTACCCGTGGCGGATTGGAAGTAATGAAGGGTATCGAAAAGTTACGCCATGGATAAACACGAATGGCTGGATAGCTCGCCGGTGGGAGTTCGCATGGATAAGTAGTTTCCACACCCTACTGATCGGCCCAGTCTCATTTAAAGAGAGGTTAGGACCTATAAATCTGCCTTGTAAGGTTTATATAGACAGCGTTGAGACATCTTAACCAAATCGGTAATACGGATGAATGTGATAGTGAATCCTATTTCTGCGCGCAGCTGTCTCATTTTAGCCTTTTTTCTCTTTTTAGAGTTATAATCTTCTTTAATTCACTATTTTTCCAACGGAAAAAGCCGGCGAGGTAAAACGCGGCTACCAGCACCAAATAAGCGGAGAAGAGGTCGCTTATCCTGAGTGCGTAATAGGCCATTACGAACACCAGGAATACCTCCATCAAGGTGAACCCAAGGAGGAAAAGGAATTGGGGTGAGGCCCTATTCATGACGCTTCCGTAAAGTAAGGAAGCGAAAATGAGTGCTGCGAAAGAGAAGGAGGCAAAACTCAGTGCTAATGACGCGTCAACGAAGTTGTGTTCTATGTAGTTCAACCTCAATAGTATCAGCAGTAGTCCCACTGCACTGGTCGTCAAGGGGATGAGGACTCCGGCCACTCTCCTAATGGCGGATTTCATGGATAATCGTCTCGACAAAGGGGTATTTAAAATGAGGGGTTATCCGTCCCCACCCCTAGAACGGTAGATCCAAAATTCCCGTGGTCCCGCGTAATCGGTGGCACTTAAGTACAGTAGGTTTTTGGGTCTACCGAGAAGGGGCGAGGCTTTCCGCCCCTTAACCCCCAGTTTCTGTAAAAAGATTTCTGACCACGGATTACTGCAATATACGTTGGGAACACCGTTGGTGGTTATGGGAAACTGACCTCCTCTCTAAGTCGGTAGGCCCCTTTGGTCTCAGGAGTCACGATTTAGAGAAGGATTGAACGAATAGAGAGTGTCGGCACTGAGCTACGAAATTTTCCTCTAGCCAATGAGAATTGTGTTTACGAAGGGTGAACAACGCTATACTCTCAAGGGAAACGTCCCAACCCTATGATTCAGCTTAATATTGACACTATCGAACGAATATAACAATTTTCTATCACATGGAAAAATTCAGCTCTCCTCGCGATAGGACTCCCGGAAGATCCTCTTCAGGTCCCTGGTCACCTCCCCTGCCTTCCCGTTGCCCTCGAGGAACGACAGGATCACCTTCCCGCTCCTCTCGTGGGCCTCTGTGTATCCGGGGAAGTTCGGTCTCACGTAGGCGTGGGTCAGGGTGGGTAAGGTCTTCAGGAAGGCGTCGTTGAACTTCCAGTTCACCTCGGCATCTATCCAGGCCCTCACATGGTAAGGCTGCCCTCCCCCCTCCACGTAGGTCGTCCTCTGCGCTTCAGAGCTCAAAAGCCACCTGAGGAAGCCCCTCACCTCCTTTAGGCACTCCAGGGACCTCCTTGAGATAGCTATCCCTGCTCCGCCCAATACTGCCCCGAACGGCATGTAACCGGAGGAGGGTATGTCCCCGAAGAGCACCAGTTTCTCCCTGTAACCAGGCCTGGAGTAGTTGAAGTAGCCGTAGACGAACGGGGAGTAGCTAATCTCGTCCTTCCTGGACATCTCGTCCAAGAGGATTATGGCGTCCGCCCTGAAGCTGATCGGGTGAAGGTGGTCGGCCATCGTCCTCATGCGCTCCAGGACCGGGATCAGTGCTGAGTCCTCCAGGGAGTGGAAGGGCCTCCCAGTCAGCTCGGGGTTGGAGTTGTAGAGTAGGGTGAGGAAGGTGGAGTGGGCGTGGAGGGGAGCCAAGGGTACTGCGACGGACGGCGAACCCTCCCTCGCTGACCTCCTCGCCAGCTCCATGGCCGATTCGATGGTCCTGGGTGGATCTGGGAGGAGATCAGGCCTGTATGCTGAGACCTGAGCGCTCGCGTCCAGTGGTAGAGCCCAGGTCCGTCCACCGTAGGAGTAGCTCCTGAAGGTGGGGCCTACCGCCCCTTCCCGGACCTCTCGGAGCTCCGGCTCACCTAGGATTTCCTCTGCAGAGAGGAACTTCCCGCTGGAAGCCAAGTTACCCATGGACGGGTAGTCCACTACCACCAGGTCGTACCTCTCTGCCAGCTCTCCAGGAGGGGCCATGGTGAAGTCCCTCAGGGACTGACGCCTCCACCTAATCCTCAACCCGTAGGCCGTGGTGGAAGCCTCTAACCCGCCGTAGCCCCTGGGGTCGTCCCAGGTTATCCCCTCGAGCTCGCACTCCACCTATATGACCCCCTCTTCCCTATACTTCCTGAACTCCTCCTCGCTCAGGCCCAGTTCCTTAACGTAGACCTCCTCGTTGTGATAGCCCAGGGGAAGGCCAGGCCATAGGACTTCCCCTGGCGTTCTCTCCAGCTTCAGCACCGACCCAGGGATCTTCACCTTCCCCCCGGAGGGGATCTTCAGTTCCACGTATAACTCCCTGGCTTTGACATGCGGATCCCCCAGCTGATCTCCCAATCTCCTCATGACACCTGCTGCTCCACCCAAGGAGTTAACCAGCTCCATTACCTCCAGGCTCTTCATCCCGGCGAACCAAGACGAGACGGTCCTGTGCATCTCGGCCCCAGCCCTGAGGAGCGGATCCCCCAGCTCGTCCACTCTGAAGGAGGGTGAGTTCACGACCTCAGGATCCTTGAAGACCTCCATGAGCCTCCTCCAGGCGGCTAGCCTCACCTCGTTGCTGGAGAACCTGGGGTCCTGGCCCATGTCCGGCCTCCCGAAGCGAGCGCAGAGCCTCCTCCAGACCTCGTCGTTGTGGACTATGACGTATACATATCCGTCTTCAGTCCTGTAGAGGTACTCAGGGTAGAAGAACATGCCGCTCGGCCCCACCCTGTATGGGAAGCCCGCCATGTGGTAAACCATGCTCTGCTGTGAAGCTATGACCGCCACGTCGAACATGGACATGTCTATCCTCTGCCCCTCCCCTGTCAGGTCCCTGAGTCTCAGGGCTGCGAGGACCGCGAGGGCAGCGTAGGCCGGCGTCATTATGTCCAAGATCCCCATCCCCACCCTCGTGGGCCTCTCAGGGAAACCATTGGTGTCCATGAAGCCGCTCATGGCCTCCACCGTGGGATCGAATCCAGGGAGGCCGGAGTAGGGGCCCACCCTGCCGTAGCCCGTGGAGGAGAGGTAGATCAGCCTTGGGTTCACCCTCCTAACGTCCTCATACCCCACGCCCAGCCTCTCCGCCGTTCCAGGGGAGAAGTTCTCCACGAAGACGTCCGCCTTCCTCAGGAGCCTGAACAGGAGTTCCCTCCCCTTCTCCTTCTTGAGGTTCAACGTGATGAACTTCTTGTTGGCATTGTAGGCCATGAAGTGGAGGGAAATCCCGTCCACTAGAGGCGGGACATACCTCTGGGGATCGCCCCAAGGTGGTTCAACCTTTACCACCTCCGCGCCCAACTCAGCTAGGAGTCTAGCGGTGTAGGGGCCGTTCCAGAACACCGACATCTCCACCACCCTTATTCCCTCCAGGGGTTTCACCCTCCCTCACCTCCTCGAGCCCTCACCTACCTCTCATCTCCGGCTTCCTCTTCTCCACGAAGGCCCTCAATCCCTCCTTGGCGTCCTCCGTGTTGAAGAGGAGGGCTGTTACGTCAGCCTCATAGGAGTCCCTGAGCCTGAAGGAGTACTCGAACATCTTGTTCACCATGTGCTTCACCTTCTCCACTGCTATCCAGGCCCCCACTATTTCCTGAGCAAGCGACATAGCCTCCCGCATGAGGGACTCGGGCTCCACCACCCTGTTGACTATGCCCATCCTAAAGGCCTCCTCTGCGGAGATGAACTTGCCCGTGAGCAGGAACTCCTTCGCCCTATAAGGGCCTATGAGGGCCGCGAGCTTCCTGAACCCCCCACCTGGGACTAGGCCCAGCTTTATCTCCGGGAAGCCGAACTGCGCTGTTTTGCTCGCCACGATCATGTCGCACGCCAGGGCGAGCTCGAACCCTCCCCCAAGGGCGTAGCCGTTGACCGCAGCTATGACCGGTTTCCCCATCTCCTCTATGAGCTTGAAGAGCCTGTTGGCTACTTCCTGGTGGTAGAGGAAGGCCCTGAGGTCCATGGTGCTATACTCCTTTGCGTCTGAGCCAGCGGAGAATGCCCTTCCCTTACCAGTTAAGATCAGCACTCGAACCTCTTGATCCCTGTCCATCCCCTGCACTGCCTCCAAGAGGAGTTCCTGTGTCTCGTTGTCCATGGCGTTGAGCCTAGACTCCCTGTTGATCGTAATTACCCCCACCTTCCCCTCCTTCCTGGACAGTACCTTGGCCTCTTCCAAAGCACATCGTAGGAACAGCGAAGGTCGAGGTTAAAAAGGTGGGGTTTACAGGTAAGATCCCAGGATCAGCAGTCCATCTTTCCCACGGAGATCCTGTCAGTGGAGGCAGTCCATCTGGGCCCCAGTTGGATTCAGGTTTTGGGCTTCATTGAATTTTCATGAATTTGTCGATCCTCACCCCTTGGGCTTCACGGAATCACGGGGAAACCCGTTCACCCTCCTCTGCCCCAGAGTAACCCCGACCCACCTACTTCCATTGGGAGTAAAAAAGGGGACCCGCACACCTTGAGGTACATGTTCAGGTATTCAGTTGCCTGTCCAGGGCGAACCCACACTCCCGCACCTGAAGGTCCCGCCGACCCTTCGGGAAAGCTACACCTGGGGCAGGACTTGGAGGTAAGAGTTCACTTCCCTAACGAAGGAACCGTAAAGCGCAGCCTTATACTTTAGGACGCGGTGGATTGTTCCAAACAGTCCTTGAAACCTTTCTTGAGAGGGAATCCTTAGCATCCTTAAACATCCCTTCCCTGTTCAACCCTTCCACAGCAAACAGCGTGAGTGGATACATCTCCAACAACTGATTAACGAACTTGCGCACTTAATCCCTAACGCGGTTCCCTCGCGGTGGGAGTATTTCCTCATCAACTCCTTCCTACCGTGCTTTGAGGAAAAGGACTTTACCCTACTCCTCTTCAACTCCAGGTCATCATGCTGTAAAGCTCCTTCAGGGAAATTGTCAAGAGCTTCTCACCGTCGTAGGCGTCCAGGGAGTAGAGGTTTGGTCAATAGCGAGAAAATTTAAGGGTTTACTCCACGTTAACTTGTAACGAAAGGGCGATATAGTTAAATATTCAAAGTATATAAACTCACGAATTATCTGGAACTGTTGGCAACGGCTCTAACTGATCAAGTGATTTACCCTAGCTTGAGGATGAGCCTCTCGCTCCCCCACCTTGCCTGGGTGGAGACCAGAGGCAGTGGAAGGGACCCCGGGATCAGGCCTTTCTATCCCAAAGTACATAACCGCCCCATTGGACCAATGGATTGGGCGAGGACTTTGGGTTATGCCTCGAGTTAATTGGTGAACCCTCGTTAAGGGGGGCTCCCCCCATATCCCTCTCCCCCCTTAAGCCCCAAAAGTTAAAATGCCTCTCCCCCTACAGCTCGATATGTGGAGAGTATTACTCATAGGGGTGATCTCACTCTCCATAGCAGCACCACTCCTCGTGGCTCAAACCAATTACGCCGTCGGCTTCTCGGTAACTGCCGCGGGCTACGTCACCGTGTACCTCTCAGGTCCACCTGGTTCTGACGTAATGATATTACACTACGGGATCGAGGGAGGCCCGCAACTGGCGTGGACTCAGGTCTTCGACGAGGAGATGAGCTGGAACGGGAGGAACTTCTCAGTCACCATAGGCCCCTTCGAGAACGGCACGTGGATCAGTTGGGTATTCTACGACAACACGACTGGAAGCTGGGTGAATTACGATGGCCACCCCTTCTGGAACTGGAACCTGCAGGTTAACCCGACCGATGTAGGTCGCACTTACGCCACAGTTCTCCAGAACGGCTCCATCCTGATCACCGCGGTGGGAAGGGCTCCCGATGACCTCTCGATCCGCTACAGCGTAACAGCAGGACCTCAGGCCGGATCGGCCCTGATCAACGCGTCCACTACCCCCATGAACTATGACCCCCTCTCCGGCAACTACACCGTCCTCTTGGGTCCCTTCGCTTCAGGCACCTTGGTTCAGTGGGTCTACTACGACTCCTCCACAGGTCGCTACTACCGCGCACCGGACGGGGCCTACTTCGCCATAAGGGACGTCTATTCCCCCATTCTGTTCCTCGGCGCCAACTACACTAATTACGTCTTCCTGACCTCCCAAAGCATAGGCGTGACCCTGACCCTCGACGACCTGGAACCTAAGCCCACCCCCATGGTCCTCTCCTTCGTCCTGAACTCCACCCATTACAACACCTCCCTGACCCTTGAGCCGGGCCTCAACGTCCTGAACTTCTCCCTACCCAATTACCTCCCCCAGGGCATTTTCCACCCGGAGTTGGACCTTTATCAAGGTGGGGACCTCGTGAGGACAGCGTCCTTGCCTCCACTTTACGTCCTCAACACCACAGGTAAGGAGCCATTGAGCTTCGTGCTGGTCTGGAACATGCATCAACCCCTCTACGTAGCCCCTAACGGCACTTGGGAGGAACCGTGGATTTGGCTCCACACAGGCCAGGACTTCCCCTGGAGGGGGGAAACGGTGGGGTCTTACGAACTGCAGGCTCTTCTCCTGGAGCACTTCAACGTGTCCGTGACCATTGACTTCACCCCAGTCCTCCTCTACCAGTGGGAGGACATCCTCCACGGGAAAGGGGTGACTTTCTCCTCGGACTTCGGGATCGACCTCGAACACGACGTCAACGCCACGAACTTCACCCTCTCCCTATACAGGCAGCTCGTTAGGGAAGGGAGAGTGGAGGTCCTCACAGTGCCCTTATACCACCCGCTCCAGCCGTTGATGCTGAGCGACGGGTGGTACAGTGATGTCCTGGCACAGATACTCATGGGGGAGAACATAACGTATACCGTTTTCGGGGTTCGAGCGAACGGGATTTGGACGCCGGAGATGGCGTTCGACATGAGTTTAGTGTCACTCTACAACCAGTCCGGGATCTCCTACACGGTTTTAGACCAGGAGGCTTTCCTCCCTCACTCCACCTTGGTCAAGGGTAATTTGAACCCAGATCAGCCCTTCATAGTGGAGAACAACGTGGGACAAAGGACCGTTGTCCTCTTCAGGAACACTACCCTGTCTAACGAGTTCGGCTACTACTTCTTCAATCAACCCCCGCAGCTCACAGCTGAGGATCTGATCCACCAGCTCGCTGCCATATACATGAGGGATCCTGGGGGAGTGGTGACCGTCGCACTCGACGGCGAAAACCCGTTGATATTCAATCCCTCCACGGGTCCCGCAGATCTCTACGCCATATATCAGGCCCTGTCGGAACAGGGCCAGTGGATCGTAACCCAGACGATCGGTGAGGCCGTGGCCGCGCATAGGCCCACCTCCGTGTTGACTAACCTGCCGGAGAGTTCGTGGGACCTGAACCTCGATTACTGGAACAACGGATACCCGGGGAAGGAGTACATATGGGGTAACGTGTCGGAGGCCAGGGAGTACCTGGTCGCTTACACAACCATCCTTGGGAAAACGGTGTCCCCACAATTCCCTCTCCCATTCGACCAGGTACCCAATTCCACCGACCAGCTGGACACACTGTGGAATTACCTCTACGTCGCCGAGGGGAGCGACTGGACTTGGCAGACAGGACCACCTGCAGACGGACCGTCCTGGTTCATGCAGCAGGCGTTGCTCTACTCCAGGGCGGTGATGAACGGGGTTGAGTCGGCCTTCCACCACCTGTGGATCAAGGGGATTTCCGTGGAGGGGAGGGAACTGGACGTGACCGTGGACAACGCGCTGGGGAGCACCGTCTCCGTCAACCTAGTGATCTCCGCAGGGGGTGAGAATAGAACGTACCCGATCACCTTGGACCCAGGTGTCGATCACGTGATGCTGGGACCCCTCGAGCTAGGGGGGAAAGACTACAGGGTAACGCTCTGCGCACCCGTGACCCCCCAAGAGGTGGGAGCTGCTGTAAAACCGATAGGCAGTTGTGGGTTTCCCATAACTTCACGGGATCTCCCCGCGGTATCGGAGGTCGAGGGTGGAGGAGGTCTCGTGGGTCTCCCACTCATTGTAGCAGCGGTGGGGTTGGGGATCGCCTCGATCTTGGCGTTGCGTTGGTTGCGCAAATGACTGGAGCGGCGTGGGTCCATGGGAGGAGAGGTCTAGGTTAGATGTGGTAGGAAACAGGGTGAGAACCAGAGGCTCGCTTGGAATTGTCGCTTTATGTTCTAGCTGACACATTGCGTTACTCACCGTCCTATGAGGCCTCCTCCTCACTTAGGTATCCTTCCAAGACCTTACTTATCGCCCTCCTTATGTGGAAGTTCGCAGTTGTCTTGGTGACACCGAAGCGGGAGGAGAGCTCGCCTAAGGAACACCTACGTGGGTAATCGAAGAATCCCATCCTGAGGGCTGAGGTCAATATTTGCCTCTCCAATGGGGTGAGGAACTTGACGTGTCTGTTGGAGATACCGTTCACCCTTTCCATATTCATAGTGACGACCTCCCCCACCTCGCTGAGGTGCCCCTCCAATTCCCTACGCGTAACCTTTTCCACTGAGTAGCCTGTGAAGTACTCGTTTCCCTCCGCCACAGTCACTGATCTCAACGCCATCCCGATCTCCTCAATTAGGACTCTCCTGGCCGACTTCATGTAATCCCCTAGGAAACCTATTTCCCACATGCCCTCCCGCAGCCTCCTCACGTATAGCAGCCTCTTGATGTTCTCGTGCCTCCTAAACTCCCTCAGGAAATGCCTCAGTTTCTCCTCATCGTGGGAATCTAACCTGAATACCTCGAAGTTCGTATTAGTGAAGGGATTGGACTGGAAGTATAGTGATACGGCCTTTACCCCATACTTCCCCGCTAGATCTGCCCAGTCCCCCTCATGCCTGATCACTAGGGAGACCCTGAAGATCGTGTGTCCCCTCACAGCGTAATTTAGGGATAACCAAATTTAAATTTTTCCAAAATATTAAGCTATGTACTCAATGGAAGAGGTTTCCCTCTCTGTATGTTATTTATGGTATGCTTATTGCATATGCTTACCTATCTGACCTCCTCCCCGCCCTAGAAGGGCGAGGGTTCCCTCAGGGCGGATCATAGGTTTGTGGTTTACCGCCTTCATCCTCATCACCTCATAGCTAGTGGGTTTTACCCACCCCGCTCCGTTCGTCCAGCGGT
>Ga0167616_1000609_pt1 | contig 9632 bp, 9 predicted proteins | sample OSPB_Mat_host_9__FD_111801 | JGI IMG/M metagenome (GOLD analysis project Ga0167616, IMG submission 111801) | Extremophilic microbial mat communities from Yellowstone National Park, USA - OSPB_Mat_host_9_15 (v2) (version 2) | ecosystem: Environmental > Aquatic > Thermal springs > Hot (42-90C) >... | reverse complement strand
CGCTTCTTAAGGGCGAGGTTTTGGAAAGTTTATAAAGCTCAAAAGACTCTTTGCGCGCCTTTAAGGAGCCATAGGTAGGGCGGCTTGTTCTTATTTCCTTGTTGCACAACGGTGACATCGAATAGCAGCGAGTTTTCGTGCCCTATTTTTTGCTCGATTAATTCGTAAGCCATGATTTTAGCGTGGACCACATCGCAGTTTGCGCACACCAAAATTATATCGATATCACTGCTACCCGTAAGCCGCCCAGTGAGCACAGAGCCGTACACATACATCTCCTCGAAGTGTTTGGCAAGCTCCGTCTTAATTATTTCTATTAGAGAACGCCACTCTTTGAGGGATTTAATCGCCTCTAGGGGCTCCAAATCCTTTTCACAAGCTCAATAATAGCCTTCGCCGCCTTAAGTGTTACCTCAACCCTTTCTTGATCAAGCGGTAACTCACCATATTGGCCCACACGTCTTGCATCCTCTAAAATGATCAGCTCATTCTTGTGTTCGGCCGTAAACGCCCTAACATCTTGGGAGCCGGTTATTCTCGATAATTCGCTAAGAAGCCTGCGTACCTCATGGGTTCCGTACCTCATGGGTTCTAGGAGGCTCGTAACCGAGTTTCACGATCAAAGCTTTGAGTGCTAGTTGGGCCGCTATCTCAGCGTTAACCGCGCAGACGTCGAAATGTCCCCGGCCAAAACAATACTCCGCCTACCCATTCGAGAGACCTTTTTAATAAAACCTCTACATAATCAAAACTCATTGTATAGCAGATGGGTTACAAGTCTTAAGGATTCCTGTGTTTAACTCATGACGTCTAGATAAGCATTCATCTATGAACGTCACCTCCGCTTGGTGTACCAGCTCACAGCTACAAGAAGTCGAGGAGAGGAGTAAAGTTTTCCTTGGGTGTTGTTGTAGAACACCCTTGTCGTTGAGCTATACCGGAAGAGGCTTCGTAGTCCGTAGATTTAGTGTGCATGGTTTTGAAAACCTGTCCGAACTACAGCGTTACGGTGCATGGGACCCTATTCATGAATATAACTGGGCCGCCCACAAAGACGCTTCTCCCAGCTTGCGCAGGAACCTGAGTAAGCTCCTTGTGATTCTCGTGAGCGAAACGCTGAATCAGAGGGCTATTTGGTGTCTTAGTCACCAACCACCCAAACCTTTAGATTGAAAGATTCTATTGAAGTCTTGGAGAGGATTTACACCAACCCGATCGAAGAAAACTGAACTTCTTTTAGGCTTTCTAGAACTATACACCAATGTTAAATGTTATATACACATCAACCACTTATCCAGCTTCACCTGAAAATGTGTCCTTTTAAGGGATTTGTTATTATTTTAACTAATTTGTTAACTCGACTAACCCAAGATGCCCGTTAGTATTAAATTTACTTTTGCCAAACCAAGCAATTGTTAACTGACCATTGAACAAGCTTTCTTGATTTGTTAAATCAAAATATTCAATTGCATCTTTAAGGTTAGCCGACTTAAACAAAAATGCGCAGGGTATTTCACCAAAACTATCGATCCTATCAAGAAGCCACTTTTGATTGGTTTTTCCACTCACTAGTATTACTGGGCTTTTTAGTTTCCAGTAAATATTAGTGTTTAGAAATGAACTTTTATCCTCTAACCAATCACTTGAACCAAATACTTTTTCGAATAATTTTTGGGTCATTTCAACATTTCTTACGACCAGCATCACAAACGCGACACCATTAATAAGAGCTGAAAGAGTTTTGTTAGGTTTATATTCTTTTGAAAAACAAGCAGATGGTCTTACTCTTAGCTCTCGTTTTGTACGGTCTTGTATAATAAAGGGTAAAAGCGTCCCTGGTTCTCCATTACCAAGAAAAGCCAACTCCCATTCTACTAGAACGCCATCAGGCCTTTTTCTAAAATAGTATTCAGGTCCTATAACTGGTATGCCAAGTTTTCTTATTCTTTCAACTTCGAAATGAATATTATCAACTTGTATAGCCCAAGCACAAGGACCAGCGTTTTCTAAAATTTCTTTCGTCCAGATGCTTGGTATTTTATCGTCTACTCTTGAAATTATTTCGATATATGAACCATCAAAAAAGCCTAATAATGACATGTGAGTGGTTCCTGTTGAATGTACTCCTCCATATTCAGGTTTTAAGTTCATTTTTTCGAAAGCATTACAAGTAGCCATTAGATCATTGGTAGCAAGCGACACGTGATCTATCTTTATGGTTTGCATAATATATAATTAAAAACACAATTTATTAAATTCTTCTTAAATGTAACGAATGAATTCATTTCTAAAAATGTTTTAATTGCCGAATTATTGATGACTATTTTTGTAATATAAAAGCTTGATATATAATTTAAAAACCACAATTGTCCAGATAACGGTTTCCCAAGTTGGTTAATATACTCACCGCATTCTAATCTGGACATCGTCACATCAAGTCCTAAAATTTAAAAATTTAGAGCAGAAATATGATTAATATGTCTTTTACCTTTAATCGTAAACTTAGACCCGGCGAATTTAATGAAGAATATATTTTGAGAAAAGCCAGAGAACAGTACGAAAGGGGTGTGGCAAACTTTAAAATTAATCCTAATAAAACGGCTCTTATCGTCGTCGACATGATCGAAGAATTTACAAAGCCCTACTATTGTCCCTCATGGATTCCAGAGGCTACAAAACAGTTACCTAAGATTCGCGAGTTAATTCAAGTTTGTCGAGAATTAAACGTTCCAATAATCTACACTTATTATGCCTTTCATCCATCTTATGTGGACATGAATCCTTACTTTAAAAACGGTTGGACTCCACTTGACGTATTTGATGATTATGATGGTCCTCCATTGTTTGTTAAAGAGAGTATCGATCAAACAATAAAACCAAATTATGAAAAAGATATTTTAATTGCTAAAACTAGTTATGGTGCTTTTACTAATACACCTTTGGATTATATATTAAAAAACTTAGGTATCGACACTGTAATAATTTGTGGGACTATGACAAATTATTGTTGCGGTACAACCGCAAGGGAAGCTCATGCTCGAGGGTATAAAGTGGTTTTTGGCTCAGATATAACATCTACAGACGATCCAGAGCTTCACGAAGCTGAGTTAAAGACTCTTAGAAGGGGTTTTGCGCTCGTGCTTACAAAGGATCAAATAATTGAAGCTCTAAAAGGGATAGGAGAATTCGCAGAAAAATAACTAATACTTTTCTTTATTTGTAAGATCTTCAATAAAACATATTTACCCGTTAATAGTTTATAACGTGTGAAAGCAAAAAATTAATTGAAATCAAAAATACAATTCAAGAAGTTTATAGTGCTTTTGAAAAATTAAATTTTCAACTATTGGATAAATACTATTTCCACAGTAATGATTTTGTTGCTTTTGGTACTGATTATGATGAAAAATTTTTTGGATGGAACAGCTATAAAGACGTACATAAAATCCAGTTTAACGCACTAAAAAACTTTAAATTTTTAACGAGTAATGTACGTATTAATTTCCAAGGAGATGTTGCATGGATAACCGACACGCCGGTGTGGGAAATAGAAACTAAAAAAGGCAAAAAAATAAAGAGTGAAGTTAGGCTGACTGCAGTTTTAAAACGTGATCGCGCAAGCAATCGTTGGTTGATCGTGCAATGGCATGTTTCTATAGGTTTAGGTCAAAAGTTGCATGGCTATTAAATCTTTTAAGCGATGTCAATATTTTTAGATTTAATGAATCACGAATACCCTTCACGAATACCGTATGATTGGGAAACAAGAAAAAAATATTTAGATTTACCTTTTCCTATTACAGAATATCAAGAAAGAATAAAAAAAGTACAGAAATTGATGGACGAAAAACAAATAGATTCTGTCTTAATGTTCGGCGATTCAGGCAATCCAAGCGATCTAGTGTATTTTGCAAACTTTATTCCTTTTGGGAGAGCTGCAATTGTTATTATCAAAAATAAATCTCCAACAATTATTACAGATGCTATTCTTCACGGTGAGCCAATTAACTCACATGCTTGGATGACTTGGCTGGAAGACTTTAGACCGGTGAATCGTGGTACACTCGAAATAGCTAGAGCAATAGTTCAGATTCTGGAAGAATCAAACACAAGAAGCGTTGGTGTGTCTGGATTAAGTGACATCCCAAGCGCTCTTTATGAGAAGATCAAAAGTAAAAGAATTAATTTATTAGATATTAGTTTAGAGATATCATTAATAAAAAGCGTGAAGAGTGATAGAGAAGTTGAACTCTTAAAAGAACTTGGAAAAATTACTGTCTATGCGATGCAAGCCGCTATAGAAAACATTGGAGTAGGAAAGAAAGAGAACGAGATTGCAGGCGCTGTCAACAAAGTCATGTTGGAACAAGGAGCGCATGATAGAGCTTTTCTAAGTATCGTTAACTCTGGTGCGAAAGCAGGACTTAAACACAGTTATCCAACAAATCGAAAAATCATACAGGGGGACATGGTGTATATAGATATAGGTGCGATGAAGTTCGGTTACATGACAGATATGTCACGGACAGTCGTAGTAGGCAAAGCAAACCAAGAACAAAAAGAAATTTTGGATGTAATTTACAACGGTTATATGACGCTGGTTAACAAGTTAAAACCTGGTTTAAGCGATAAAAAATTTATAGAACTAGCAAAACAGCTTGAACAAGAAGCACAATATGTTGTAAAAAAGTATCCAAAAAGAATATTCTTGGGCTTGTCTGTTCATCATCCCATAGGAACCACTTTATTTGGTTTTCCATCAAACGAATTTTCTGATATAAATTTTCAAGAAAATATGTGCTTTGCTTTTGAACCAATGGCCCATATTTTAGATTTTGGAACCGCAGTTATAGAGGATGACATTTTGATTACAAGAAATGGTTATCAAATAATCACTCCTTATGACTTAATTCATTGGTGAACACTGCCACATATTATTATATTTGGGTGTTAGAGAGACGCGTCATTGGCTTGAAGCTAAAGGGGTGAGCGTTCCGTAATTAAAAGGAAGATAAAATTTCTTCACTGAACCTTTTTAATTGATAAATTTGATCCCAAGCTACGAATCGTATATTAAAATCTCTTACTCCTGCTTCAATATAAGCTTCAAGCTTTTTTAATACTTCCTCTCGACTACCGTATGCCACCCATTTTTCTAAAACATTGGAAGGATCCTCTCTGTAGTATTTCATGAGAAAATCTTTTGCTTCAGACACGCTTTTCTCTTTTTCGCCCAAGATCACATTGTAGTACAAAGAAGTTTTAAAGCTTGTCGGATCTTTTCCATATTTTTTTGCATACATTAAAACTTTTGAAAAGTCTTCTTTATATTCTTCAGGAGTTACCATTGTTGTCATCCAACCATCTGCATATTTCCCGACGCGTTCAAAGTTTGCATCGATATTACCCGGCGGCCCTTCAAGTTCTCCCGTCGAACGTGGATTAGAAGCTATCCAGATTGGTGGATTTTTCTGTACTGGTTTTGGATAAACTGTAACGTCCTTAAATTTAAAGATTTTACCCTCATATGAAACATTATCTTCTGTCCAAATTTTTCTTAAAATTTCTATTCCTTCTTCTATTCTTCTAACTTTTTCTGATGGTGAAATCCCAAATACGTCATACTCGTTTCTATAAATTTTTCCATGTTTCGTAGGAGTTCCTTGACAAACTACAAGAATTGTTCTGCCATTAGAAATTTGGTCGAGAGTAGCCCACTGATATCCAAGCAAAATTGGATGTCTTAAAGGAAAGCTTGCAAAACACGACGTACCCAATTTTAATTTTTCCGTTACACTAGCCACTGCAGAGAGAACTACGATCGAGTCAAAGCGAGGTTTTGCTAATATGCTATCGCCAGCCCAAACACCGTCATAACCATAATTTTCGGCCATTTTACTGAGTTCTATTATGTCTTTTCTAGGATCCGAACCTGAAAAAAGAATCCCGCGTGTTGGCAAAACGATACCAAAAGTTATCTTTCTTGGCATAAAACTCACTACCATCAATGCTTTTTATACCTTTCTGAACAAATAACTTCTATTTTTATACTCAGAACTCTACGGTTTTATTTAAAAATCTTGTATAATATTTGATGATATGAATGCAACGAGCCATTGGTGTTTGGATAAGCTTTAAACGTAGTGGGCAACAGAATTTTGAATTAATGATTCCGTGCGCCCACCAATTTAGCTTTATATGGATAGCATCTATTCAGGAGGTATTTCCTTAAATACTACGTTTAGGTCTATGTTCTGCTTTTTTCTAACAACGAAAGCTATGCCATAAATTATAAGAGCTATTATGAACGTTGGGATTATTCCTGTAAAGAAGACATAAAAGAAAGACCCACCTATTGCGGGTAGCACAATTGAATAAACTGTAACAAGACTTATTATGACGCAGATTACTCCTATTATTGTAATAAGTGGAATAGAGCCTATTCTTTTCTTTACTAAGCTATCTGTTTTTTCAAAAATATCTCGCTTAACATATGGGAATATCATAGCCGCAAACGACACAAAAAGAAAAGCTATAAATATGCCAGCTGTGCCATAGGAAAACACTTCCGCCAAACTTCCATAATTAAAGACTGCAAGATAAAGATAAATAAGACCTACAATAGTCATGATTGCTATAGCATTTGCGGGCGTCCTTGTTTTTGAATTAAGAGACGCAAAGAAACTTGGTAAAATCCTATCAAATGACCATGCAAAGATGTTCCTACTCATTGAAAAAAGAATGGAAACGCTCATCACGAAAACCGTTATTCCAAAACTTATGTTGAATATGGCTACAAGAACTGGATTTTGTGTCCAATACATCGAAAGACCCGAAGCCAACGGAATATTAATATATGGATATTTTGGAGACCCATTAATCCAGAGAGCCGCCATAGCATTGGCAAAAGCTGGTCCCTCACCATAATATTCAACTGCAACCATAACTTCTGTGAAGATAGCGAAAATAACAACACCGCCTATTTGGGCAAGAATTTGGGTGGTTTTATTTTGTCTTACTTCACCCGCAAAATACGCTGGATAAAACCATGCCAAATAAGCAAGTAGGCCTAAAGCGCCTGCGTAAAAAGATGAAAATGAAAAAGCCGGAGGTACACCATTGTATGCGCCTAAAGCTTGCCCCTCAGCGATTACTTCATTGTAATTTGAACCCGAAAAAGCGTTAAAATTCCGAATAAAAGTTGTTCTTCCAGCAGAAAGAACTGTGGCTATGAAGATTATTCCGATAACGATTGCTAAGATTGTCCAATACTTGACTATTGCAGTAGCAATTTTTGTACTAATTAAAACTATTACGCCCGCTAAAATTGTGAATAAAGCGGTTACCCAGAAAATAGTAAAAGGAGCTTGCAAGTTGTTTGCAATAGTAAAATAAGACTGCTTGTGAAGTAATACTCCTAAATCATAAAACATTTCGCCCAAAGACCATTGTGGAATCCACGGACCAACGGAACCAATAAAGGAAAGTGAAAGCATTGTTATCGTAAAATTGGAAACAAAACCGATCCATGGGTTCAATATTCTACTAGTCCATATATAATCTCCACCAGTTCTAGGAATTCCAATAGCAAGAAGCGTATACATAAAAGCAAAAGGAAGAACTAGTAATAATCCGATGAAGGGTTGCATTAAAGGATTCGCGTCTGGGTAAAAAGCTGGAACAAAGGCTATGACGTTAAAAACATATAAAAGACCCATGCCAGATAAAGCCATTGCTAGAGCCTCTAAGCCAGAAATTTGTTTTGTTAGTCCAGTTGATTCTCTAACAAAAAACCCTGCAGGCTTAGACATCACAATTGATAAAATATAATGTCTTTATCAACTTTACGATACTTGTAAGATATTGGAGGATAAGATTTTTAGATAATTGTTAAGATGTGAATCACTCTACCACTTTCATAATAGATTCAAATATAGCAACAAAGGAAAAAAGAAAAGGTTGTATGCTATTCTGCATTGGTTGACTCATCATCTTAGAAGCTGACCAAGGCGCGTCTTATTCCCAAGTTCTCGGCAAGCAAGAGTTATTACTCCAACACGGGCCTTAGTTCCGCCAAGACATAGGAAGTACTGTGGATAAAAGGGAGCTAAAAGCCATTAGGAAGGACGTGAACTGCCGTAGGCCGTGAATGTTAAGGTACACACCTCGTCGACCTCAATGTTCTTTAGAGAGACACGAGTGATAAAGGTGGTCATAATATATACGGATCTTCAATTCCCTTAAATAGAATTATAATAATTTTAGAGAAAAAAAACCAAAAGTTCTTCAATGTTAGGAAGTTTTTATAAGCTAAACATACACTACATTAATGAATATTTTCTTGGCTTCCAGTAATAACTGGATTTAACAAGGATAGCCTGCTATGTTTAGGGTGATCCACACCTTACTTTATCTGAACTTACAAAATCAGATTGAAATTGAAAAGTATTTTTAAAGGAAACAAGAAAACTTAACTTATGCCTCGATTTATTTTTTAGGGGGTTTATTTGGACAAAAGAGGAGCAGATGTTCTTATAGAAGTTTTAGCAGGCTATCGAACTGAATTTATATTTGGAGTTCCTGGTGGACAGACTCTATCAATGTACGATGCCATAGCGCAACAAGATTTTATAAAACACGTTTTGGTTAGGGACGAAAAGGCTGGTGCACTTTCGGCGATAGGATATTCAAGAGCAACCTTTACTCCAGGAGTTTGTGATGCGACCGTAGGACCAGGTGTAGCTAATCTGGTTCCTGCTGTCGCTGAAGCTTATACTGGCTCTACTCCAATTATATTGCTTACAAGTAATGTAACTAGTGATATTATGGGGAAGGGCGCGTCTCAAGAGCTAGATCATTTTGCACTGTTTCACCCATTTGTAAAAAGTAGTATAAGACCGCAAAATCCTGATCAAATTCCTGTGGCGATACAGAAAGCGTTTAAGTTAGCAACTTCAGGTCGGCCAGGACCAGTACACGTTGATCTACCACAAGATATTTTGGAAGGAAGACTTTTACGTGAATCGAACATCATGATTGAGAACAAATATATCCATTTCCCTGCTTACAGACCAAGACCAGAATTAGGCGCTATTTCAGAAATGATAAAACTGATAGAAAAAGCTGATTCGCCAATAATTTTAGCTGGTGGAGGAACGATCATTTCTCAAGCTTGGGAAGAGTTACGAGTTTTTGCAGAGCTTATAGTTGCGCCAGTCGTGACAACTCTTACAGGTAAGGGCGTAATTTCAGATGATCATCCATTAAGTCTAGGATGTGTGGGAAGACAAGGTTATAGGCCTACGGCTAACAAGGCGCTTAAAGAAGCAGACCTTGTGATAGCGTTGGGAACAAAGCTTGGTCAGGTTTCTACAAACAATTGGAGGTCAGGCCAGGGAGGGAGCAGCCCAACTCCCGACCATACACGTTATGTCCAGATAAGCCTTATAGTGGTGGGTTCTACGAAATCGTATGGTGATCGCCATGATATCCACCACTGATTCACATTCTTTAGAAATTTAAACTTCTAAGAAACAAGATTTAAGCTTAAAGCTATGGCGGTCTGATATTGGACAGATGAGTCACCCCTGAATGCGACGGGTAAACCACGTATACCTTCGTGGTACCAAGTT
>Ga0167616_1000593_pt1 | contig 9767 bp, 8 predicted proteins | sample OSPB_Mat_host_9__FD_111801 | JGI IMG/M metagenome (GOLD analysis project Ga0167616, IMG submission 111801) | Extremophilic microbial mat communities from Yellowstone National Park, USA - OSPB_Mat_host_9_15 (v2) (version 2) | ecosystem: Environmental > Aquatic > Thermal springs > Hot (42-90C) >... | reverse complement strand
CGAGCGGGGTAAACGTACAGGTAATTGATACAGCGAATGACGCAGTTCTTGCAAGTGGCTCGTTCACAGCTTCACAGCTTGCCGGCGTTCCGTATGCAACATACAGTGTTTCGCTTACGTGGGCTGCAAATGTGCCTAACATTCCTGGGAACACTTCGTGCTTTACATCAACAATACAACCACAATGTGGCGGACAGCAGGCGCTTTATGCCTCATGCCTATCTGTAATTGCTTATTCAAGCACGAATAATGCTAAGGTATGGAGTGTGACGTTGCCGTATATTATATGTCCGACGGCGGTCAAGGGCGCGCTAACGGCATCACTCAGTACGAACTCCGTGTTCTTCATACAGGGCGGATACAACACGTATCAAAACGTGTTTGTTTACCTCAACAACACAACAAGCAATAACGTTTCGGTATCATGTGCATTAACAACAAGTGGTGGTTCAGTGGCAAACATATGCTTCGGTGGAGCAGGCATATACAACGCACCGTGCCAGTTCACAACAACGGTGCCTGCCAATTCGAACGCCATGGGCATGTTCCAGGTAGCCTACTCGCAATCTACATTCCCATCTGCAGGGCAATACACGTATACCCTATCGTGTAACTGCGGGCAGAACTGCACAGTAGGCATATCAAACCCGAACCTGGTCGTTACAGTATCACCAATTGCGTTCACGGTGGTTGGTCCCAACAATTGTATGTTTTCAACAGCGTATCTAGGGCTGGTCGGCATATGTAGTATTTCTAACGTCACAGTCAACACAAGCTTTACAGTACCGATTAGTGTTATAATATCGATGGCTCCATCGAACTCCAGCATAGGTATTTCGGTAACGCTTTACGACCAGAACAACAATACTGTTGCAACTTACTCAACAACCTGGTGTAACTACAGCGGTAGTGGGTGTAACGTGGTGAACCAACCAGTTAATGCGCAACTGAATGCGACTGCACCATCAACGCCAGGCACTTATCAGTGGTCGGCTTCAGTGGTGCTGACAATGAGTGGGCAGACGGTCGGCAATGTTAGGTTGCCTATAATCATAACAGTCGTGCCACAGATAACATTCACATACGGGTTCGTACTAGTTCCAACAAACACGGTAAGCGGACCGAACGGCACAAGCCAAATACTAACGCTTGTGCTTGGTTGCAACTGCCAACAACCGACGCAGTTCCAGTTATCGCTCTACAACAAATCTGGTCAATTAATAGCGCAATTAACGACACCTGCGGTAGGACCGAACGCACCAGGCAATACCCAATGCCCAAGTCAGGCTGGCTCGTTCTGCACACAGTACAGTTACTACACAGTGGTGCCGATAAGCGTGGCACTACCAAGCTTGTTCGAACTGCTTGTCATACGTGGTATACCGCAGAGCACGTTGGTCAGTAACTACGCGTCCTACGGGTACCTGTGGTCTGAGCCCTACTCAGTCGTAGTGACACCAATATTGTCCTCATAATCAAATTTTTAAATTCAAAACTAAGTGTTAAATTGTATGGACGTGCTTGTACACGTTGGTAGTAACCTAGCGATAAATGGTGCGTCTCGCGCCGCGTTCTACTGGGCACATGCACTTAGGAAGCGCGGGGTAAATGCCAGGCTTGGGTATTGTGGTACGTGGGTGGATAGGAAGGGCTTCGTCAGGAGTTGTGGCTTGAGGATAGATACGGAGTTCATCGATAGGAACCTGCCGTTTAGGGCAAGCGATATGCTGATTCCTACGGAATACACGGCGTGTACAGGCAATGGTTATATGCCAGACACCGTCGAGTTGCCCTTCGATATATTGTGGAATTTTGACGAAGGGGTAGCATCCTGTTCAAGCACAAACCCATTTAAGCACGGCGAGACTGATGTCCTTTGGATACAGTACGTCCACTTCCCAGGCTACTCAATACCGCCCAACACACGTATTAAGCTGTTCACAGCTAACAGCTCGTGGACTCTGAAGTACGTGTACAAGTATTGGGACATAAGTAACGTAATTGTAGCCCAACCAGTAATACCTGTAGATGAGATTGAACCATGTAGCGAACCACCGAGTAAGAGGGACTTCGATGTAGTCGTCTGGGACAGGTTCGATGCGAGCAAGCTGATGGGTGCTGATATTGTTATACCGAAGCTGGCACAGAAGTACAGGGTCGTGATAATGGGTAGCGCAACTAAGGATATGCACCCAATACTGTACACAATGGGCGCGGAACAGGTAGTCTTGAATGCGGACTGGGACACAATACGCAAGTACATCTGCTCAAGCAGGGTGTTCATGTCGTTTAAGGTTGATGAACACTTCGGAATAGCAACCGCAGAAGCCGTAGCTTTAGGCGTCATACCGCTTGTCCACGCCAGCGGTGGCAAGTGGACTGACATATGCATGGAGGGAAAGGCGTGCTATGGGTTCAGAACGGTTATTGAAGCCTACGAAATGGCTGAACAACTAATAAACAATGCAAGGAGTGGCGCACTTGATGATAGTTATTACACAATTAGAGACGTTGCTAGGACGAACTTACTCATGATGCAGGACGCGTCAATCACAAACTTGCTCGCGTGGATTATGAAGATAAAAGGTTTAAATAGTACCTAAGATGAAGGATTGCGATGGGCAGTTTCAGCCATGATTTTAGGTGCGTAATTGGTTGGAACAATGCCCTAAGCACACTCGTTGATTTTGACATACGCATACTGTTGTCGACGCTTGCGCAAGAAGTTGATGAGCACATAGTCAGCAGGGACGTCGTAGTCGGCATTATGAAGACCTTGATGAACCACAAGGATTTACCGCTGGAGTTCGCGGACAAGGTCGATTCAATAGACCCTAATGGGTATGGGCTTAACGATTATACATGGCTGTCGCTCAGAGGGTTCGCATGCGGTGTAGCAAGCAAGTTGTACACATACATGGATGGTTATAGAATAAACAAGTTACACAAGGTAATAAGCATACCTGAGATATTCATCACATCGGTAATGCCCATGCTCGGCATGCAGTACAAGGTCTATGACGATACTGAGACAGCCAGCGTTAAGGAGACGATTGCAGAAGCCCCTACAGAATCGAGCAATGCGCTTGAGGAAAACGTGCAGAGCGAGAAAGACTTATCCAACCTAGCCAGGACGTGGGGTAATTTCGTTAGGGACTACTTGAACGTGTTGATTGCGCAGTACGTTATTGCATCGAACATGCTAACCGCATGTGAGGAGGAGCCAGAGAGGTGCAGGCATGGTATTACAATCGGCAGTATGAGTTACAACAACATATATGATGTCCAGGCGTACTACATAACTAGGCTCATACCAGTCTTGGCGCTTTCAGCGGTTCCCGCATTAATATCAGTTGTTGTTGCATCAAGGCTTTCGATAAAGCCTGAGAACATAATTAAGGTGTTCGCAGACGAGTACTCAGATGTGCTGTGCCTGCCCAACAATACGCCTGTGTATGAATCAATCGTGGTTCTTTATGGCAAGAAGGACGCGTTAAAGAAGCCGATGCCCATAATGGGCATAGTACTCGACATAGTGAAGAACTACAAAATACCAAAGCTGGCGTACGGCGCATCAGCTACACTGAAGCTGTCATGCCTAGCCTCGCTGAACGAAATAAGGAGGTTGCACAGGGAATTTATGAAACATCAGTAGTACGATACAGTTCTCGGTCTTGTCAGCATACGTATTATTAATGCAAGTATAAGTACAACAATCAGTACGGGGAGTAAGTAGGCAAATATCTGGTATATCGATGATACGAATGGGTTAGTGAAGATGTTTATCAATAGGGGTAGGAAAATCACGAGCAGTACTACGCCTATTATAACCAATGGGAAGTTGCTGAAAAGTGCGTACCAAACGCCTTGCACCGGTCGCAAATCTAGACGCATCAATAATGGGTTTAGAACCAAATAAAAACAAAACCAAGTAGCCAATCAACCGAATTTATTATAGCCACTTTGTTAGGTTTTGTTGGTTATGGGTACTAAGGAAATACGGTACTTACGGCAAGAGAGAACCGTTAGAAAACTAAACGGCGAGGTAGTGGTTAAACCGCCTAGGATTATTGTTAGGGAGTCCGCGGCAGTAATACCGATAATCGTTGAAAACCTGCCAGAAATAGCTGAGGGAATAGCGATTCTTGCCGTTACCTTTTTCGGACTCAATTGGTTCTCAACAAACGTATCGCCCCTACTCAGCAATTTCTTCAAATCCCAACAACAGCAGCAACAACAGTCCCAGCAGATTCAGTCCATTATTTCTCAGTTGATGCCCATTATACTGGTTATGTCGATAATACTTGGCTTAATATTTGTGTTTATGTACCTAATGCGGAGCCAGCAACAACAGTCGCCACCGTCATCAGCGCCCCCGGCTGAAATAATAATTGAAAAATGAGCACTGTAGAGAAGGAATTTTATTTTTGTTTGTACTATACACATCAACATGTTCGGTTCATTTCCTCAGCAACCGATTAGTAGGACTCAAGCGGTAATAAACGCGCTGTCGGGGGCGTTAAACGCGCTTGGGTACGCGCTGATATCCATGACCGTTGATGCAGATAGGGTGCACGTGATTGCAACCAGGCTCGCCAATGCCGTGCCTCCAGACTTAGTAAAGTCGCTAACCATAAGCATTGATGGTGTTATATATACGGTGGAGAACGTTGAGAGGGCATACTTCGTAACAGATGACGAGATGAACAAAGCAGTTGAGGAGGTAAGGTCGGGTGGAGAAGAAGTTAATGTGTTGGCTGAGCTAATAATGAAGATGAGGACGTACCCAGTCATGGCATACCACATAGTGTTCAAGAAAGCCAAGCCAAACGAGGTAGAGGCCGCAAGGGCTATAACGATTGAGGATTTAGGCGATGAGGTGAGATTAACCCTGCCGCCAAACTCAAACATAGAGCTGTCGCACAGCATAGACTTGAACACTGTAGTCACGAGAATAACAATAACCACACCCACAAACACATATACGCTGATGCTAAACGGAGCATATGCGTTATCATACACAACGGCAGAACCAACACGAACAACAGTGTTACTGATGAAGCAACACTAGTACCTATTTTGAGTAAAGTTTTTATTCTTTGCCGTTTTTTATCATTGTGGATAATTTGTGTGATATTTACCGTGGTACTGTTGTTGGGAAGGCAGTTGGGCAGTATGATGGCGGTAGTTTGGTTATACGCTCTTTCACTGGTTCTGGGAAAACGCTGTTTGTATTGTGTGAGGTACTTAGGTGGGCTTTAGAGAATGGGTATAGGGTTGTTTACACAACAGGGCTTAGGTCCGCGGTTAGGGAGTTTTTAGAGAAGGCTTCTGCCCTGTATGGCGAGGGCAAGGTAGGCTATGTAATGGGCGTGGACATTGCTGGTAGCAGGTTTGAGTCCGAGGATAAGGACAGGGAGTGGCGTAAACCCATTGTTGTTTCTACATACGAACAGGCTGTCATGAGGTTCATGAGAGGCGAGTCAAGGGATGTCTTAGTGATTGATGAGTACCACAACGTGCTCACGGACTTCAGGAAATACAAGCTCCTGTTCCTACTTGCGGTGGCTAGGATGAAGAAGATACCGACAATAATAATGTCCGCCACAATGCCCGACAAGGAATTCCTAGCTAAGTACTTAAATGCAAAACTAATAGACATAGGTAGTAACTGGGACAACAAGGATGTAACAACCATGAGACTTCCTTCGTACAAGCCAAAGGTTCTCCTCAAGTACATCAGGGGGATAGTATCAAGCAGGTCGGGGATTGGCGAGAGGGGCATAGTGTACATAAACAGCAGGAGGTTGTGTAAGGAGCTCGGTGATGAACTAGGCATACCATGCATCACGGGAGAGATGAGCGAGGCAAGGAAGCAGGAAGTTCTTGATAAATTGAGGAAAAACGAAGTAAGGTGGTTGATAGCCACCTCAACACTTGCCGAGTCAATCAATGAACCATTTGATGACGTGGTGATAGTAGTTAATTCATTAACATCACCTTTCGAAATAACCCAGATGGCTGGTAGGGCGGGCAGGTTTAGTGGCGGGGCTGTTGTATTTATACTCTACCCAATAGACTTTGAGGTATGTGTCAAGAGGGCGCTTGATGAGAAGTACGGAAAAATAACAGTGAGCAGGGAAGACTACCCAAACCTGGTTGCCGCATATGCAGAGCTCGTTTCAGAACTAGATTTACTGCGTAACGTGATTAGGGAGACGTACGGCGTGAATGAGGATCCAGACCAGGTAATTAAGACGGCATTGTATTACAAAGTGGTTGACGTGAAGGGCAATAAAGTGATACCAACGAGAATTGGCAAATGGATGAACAGGTTCCTTGCTAAGTACGAGGAGTATCAATTAGCGCGGGATTGCATGGCAATAAATAAAGACCCGCACGCCGCCTGGTTCTGCTACACAATAACTACCACTGGCAGGGGCTTCCCGATACTCAATGACGAGATGAGGGACAAGTATAGGGAACAACTGACGAAGCTGTTTGGGAGGGATCCGTTTAAGGTACCGATATCCCTACCACCATATAGTGTGTATAGAAGCGTCTGCGGCGATGCCGAGTTCGACATAATGGACCTAGTTGATACATACAACATATCGCTCAGCGTTGGCGACTGGCTCGTCTACATAACAACAGGATTGGGCAAGAAGTACTCGGTGTACTTTGAATTACCATACACAAGGCAGAAGCTCGAAGCCCTGGGTCTTAGGTTCGACGACGGGCGAACACTAAAAATAAATAATTTTTTGTAATTTTATTTGCCTGACCCGCTTCACGCTGTATGTTCCAGATACAACCCGTGCCGCAGTTAAATACGGAAAAGGTCATCGACCTAGATAATGCGAAGCTAATGGCTCTCAGGAAGATAGAGAAAATAGGCTATACGTGGGAGGGAAAGGACAAGGCTAGGCTCATAATGTGCTACGACGTAAACTGCCCATATTGCGCTTCTGAGTTTGTTGATGTCATATACGACATAGCCAAGGAGAGGGTGATGACCGTTACGATGGCTCCGCACTTCTCAACACAGCTCGGCTCAACAATACTGCACTACCTACTGATTGACTTTGCACTTAACTACCTACCGCTTGGTAACGATAAGGATGACGTGCTTGAGATGTTTAGGGAGATATTCGAAACCAAGATAAGCAGGCAGACAGTTCAATTGAGCGATTTATACAAAATAATCTCTAATCATTACGAATCACGCACAAAGAGGAGCCTCGACCTAGGTGAGTTCATATCATACATAGATGGGCAGTCAAAGAACGCAATTGAGATTACACCAGCCTCTGTGCTTACAAACATAATGCTACAAGGTAACCCAGCCTCAATACCAGGTGTAAACCCGTTCTTCATCACCGCGGACACGTTTATGCAAACATGCAACGGCTTAGTCATGCAGTTGTTGGGCAAGCAGTACTCATTCGGCGTGCCGCTGAATATAATTTACGATGCTGAGGTAATGAAAGCCATATTAATACCTGGACGCCAGGACAAGGTATCACTACTGAAGAAGAAGGGCGAACTGTATGGAACGGAGCAAAAATCAGTAATTGAGCAATCAGCGGGCGGAAGCGAGAAGCCACAGTAACATTAATTTCATAATTACTAGAAAGATTTAAAAACACCGTTTTCCCAATTATTCTTCGGTTATGAGTACAGCAGGGACTACAGAGGTTCAGGAGGATGTATTGAGGATTATCAGGACGATACCTAGGGTACATACTGAGATGACCCTTAGACAGTTTGTTGAGGACTTCTTAAAGGAGAAGAGACCGAAGCACATCTTCGATAGTGCCGTTATGGTAATGCATGAGTTATCGTACGAAAAAGTCATGAGCATGCTTGGAGCAAGCGCTGAGATTGCGTCGAATATATACAACTTAGGACAAATAATGCCGACGGTGTTTGCATGCAAGGATCCACCGAACTGCACATCGCCAGTTTACATACTCGATGGCTACACAAGAGCCAACACCCTAGAGACGATGTACGGGATATTACGTGTCAAGGAGCCTGAAACGATAGATACGCTTAAGACATACATGTACTTCTATAATATAAATTGTGACGAGAGCGAGAGGAACGCCGTGATATGCCTAACACTCGCCCTTTCAACAATCGTGGCAAAGGGCATAGTACATTACGTCATGGACGTGTACAATAAATTACAAGACGTGTTCAACAAATACGGAATAACCGCAAACACACTGTTCGGTGTAAGCACAAATGATGTGAAGGTCGCCAAGACCGTTATAAAGGCTATGGAGGACATAGACCTAATAGCGCCAGCGCTACCTACGGACCTGGTTTCTGCGGCTAAGGCGCGGTTGTCAGCAGTGCTCGATAACCAAGCCGCACTTGAGAAACTCTCGGCAATACCACCTGTCGCAATAGAGCAGGCGGTATTGATAATAGCGTCTAGGATAACGTGCTACGGTAGGAAAGTCCTACAAAACACGAAACTCAGCGCGAGAGCCAGGATTGAGCTATTGTCTAAGGCGCGCAAGGCGATTGGGGATATAAGTGATGAGGAGGCGGTGAAGTCGTGCATAAGCAAGATGTGGCGCGTGGGTAGGCAGTATGGCATGGACACGGGGACAATAGAGCAAGCCGTACAGCACCTGAACAACATGCTCAAGTATAAGTCGCTCAAGGCGTCAATGCCTGCAGAGCTTGCGTCGGCGGCGATGTACATTGTAATGAAGGAGGGTCATATTTCGAACATAGAGAATATGTGCGATGAATTCGGCGTAACCAGGATAACAGCGTCAAACATAGTCAAGAGATACGCACAGCTTAGGGAAATACCACTACCGTTTACAGAAGACGAGGAAAACGAAGGTGAGCTACCCGCCCCTTAAGGGGCGGGCTTCCTGCTTCATTGCTCCGCCTTGCCCGTAGCGTAAAGCCACGGGTAGAGGGCGGAGCTCCACAGGCACTACGGGTGGCTCCCACCCTGCTCTCCTTAGGTGATTGAGAGCGGAATTGTAGTCCCTATCGGCTTTCCAACCGCAGACTGGGCATTCAAAGACCCTATCGTTTAATGTTAAGTCCTCCTTCACATACCCGCATTTGGCGCATGTTTTTGAGGAGTCCCTTGGATCAACGAGGATGAACCTCTTCTCATACTTCTCAACCTGGTACTTAATTATTGAGCGCATCATGCCGAAGGCAGCGTCCTGGAGGCTCCTCCTGAGTGCCCTATTAACCCTACCAATGAGTTGTTTAACATCGATATCCTCCATAACCACCACATCGTAGTGCTCGGCGAAGTATTTACCCAACTTCATGTACAAGTCCCTACGCAGATTTGCCAAGTGCTCATAAGCCCTAGCCAGCCTAACCTTAGCCTTAAACCAATTGCGGGAGAGGTACCTCTTCCTAGAGAGGGCCTTATGTAATCTTCTTATTCTCTTCAAAGCCTTCCTGTAAGCTCTCAGATTAGGGAGGTACTCACCGTCCGAGGTCACAAGTAACTTCTCTAAACCGACATCAATGGCGACAGCCCTACCTGTCCTAGGGAGTTTGGGGAATTCGTAACCATCAACAATGAAGGATATGTATATCCTCTCGGACTTTGTCAGCTTCACAGTCACCCTCCTCACCTTGTTTATTGGGAAGTCCCTATGGATGATGACCTTGAAAACGCCGAGGTTAGACAGCCTCAACACAATGAGCCTCTTCCTATTCCTCCTACTCCCAGTCCTTATTCCCCTAACACTGATTATCCTCCAACCGCCTTG
>Ga0167616_1000569_pt1 | contig 9994 bp, 10 predicted proteins | sample OSPB_Mat_host_9__FD_111801 | JGI IMG/M metagenome (GOLD analysis project Ga0167616, IMG submission 111801) | Extremophilic microbial mat communities from Yellowstone National Park, USA - OSPB_Mat_host_9_15 (v2) (version 2) | ecosystem: Environmental > Aquatic > Thermal springs > Hot (42-90C) >... | reverse complement strand
GCGGCGAAGGCCATTGCGCTCGGCGAGATCGACATCGCCATCGCGGGGGGCGTGGAGAGCATGACGCGCGCGCCGCTCGTGTTTCCGAAGCCGGAGATGGAGTACGTGCGCGGCAATCAGATCATGTGGGATACGACGCTCGGCTGGCGCATGCCGAATCCGCGCTTTCCGTATCCGCTCGAGAGCATGGGCGAGACGGCCGAGAACGTGGCGGAGCAGTTTGGCATTTCGCGCGAGGACCAGGACGCCTTTGCGTTCGCGAGCCAGCAGAAGGCCGCGAGAGCGCAGGCGCAAGGTATTTTCGCGGAGGAGATTGTGCCCGTCGTCGTGAAGGAGAAGAAGCAGGAGACGGTGGTCGATCGCGACGAGCATCCGCGGCCTGACACCACCATGGAGGCGCTCGCGAAGCTCAAGCCCGCCTTTCGCGAGGGAGGCACGGTGACGGCGGGCAACTCGTCGGGCATCAACGACGGCGCGGCGGCACTCGTGCTCGTGTCGGAGGAAAAGGGGCGGGAACTCGGCCTAAAGCCGCTCGCGCGCTGGGTGGCGAGCGCGACGGCGGGCGTCAGCCCGCGCGTGATGGGGATTGGCCCCGTGTATGCCGTGCGGAAGCTCCTCGCCAGGACGGGCGTGCAGGTGGACGAGATCGACTGGGTGGAGTTGAACGAGGCGTTTGCGGCGCAGTCGGTGGCGTGCATCCGCGAGCTGGGATTCGATCCGGCCAAGGTGAATCCGAACGGCGGCGCCATCGCGCTGGGGCATCCACTCGGCTGCTCGGGGGCGCGCCTCGCTGGGACGCTCGCGAAGCAGCTTGTGCGCACGGGGGCGCGCTACGGAATTGCCACGCTTTGCGTTGGCGTGGGGCAGGGCGTGGCGACGCTCCTCGAGCGGGTGGACGCGTGAGGTAGGACCGCGAGGCGCGCGGTTTCTCGGCGCTCGAATGGCGTCGCGCCGTGGTGTCGAACGAGGTACAATGGAGACAGCGAGGACGGCCTCCGGCCGGCGGGATAGGTCTTCCGCGCGCCGGTAGGCCGTTTGTGGCATGCGCGTAGGAGGTCGTGGTTTGCACACAATCGACATCGTTCTGCTTCTCGTGTTGTTGGGGTTTGCGGCATGGACGATTTGGCGAGTGGAGTTGACGCAGCGCAATCAACAGCGGTTGTTCGCTCAGCTCGAGGCCCACGAACGGGCGCTGCGAGACCTGCGTATGGAGATGTCCCAGGCGATTCAGTCCCAGAGCCAAGCGCTGATGAGCGCGCAGGCGGAAGCCTCGCGCAGTCTCGCGCAGACGATCTCGCTGCAACACCAGAACCTGCTGCACGCACTTGGCGAGTGGAACGAGAAGGATTGGGCGCAGCTTGAGTCGTTCAGCCAGCGTTTCAGCGAGTGGGCGCAGCTCACGGCCCGTCAACTCGAGGCGACGCGCGAGGCGGTGGAGCGGAGGCTTCAGTACCTGCAGGAAGAAAACCGCAAGGAACTCGAGCGCATGCGCCTGACGGTCGACGAAAAGCTTCATCAGACGCTCGAGCGCCGCCTGGGTGAGTCGTTCCAGCTCGTGAGTCAGCGCCTCGAGCAGGTGCACCAAGGTCTCGGCGAGATGCAGTCGCTCGCCGCCGGCGTCGGCGATCTGAAGCGCGTCCTTTCCAACGTGAAGACGCGCGGCATCCTCGGGGAGGTTCAATTGGACGCGCTCCTCGAACAGCTCTTGAGCCCCGAGCAGTACGCGCGAAACGTCGCGGTCAAGCCGGGATCGGACGAGCGCGTCGACTTTGCCATTCGTCTGCCCGGACGGGAGGGGGACGATCCCGTCTGGCTGCCCATCGACGCCAAGTTTCCGCTCGAGGACTATCAGCGGCTCGTGGAGGCGCAGGATGCGGGCGACCAGGCTGGATTCCTGGAAGCGGCGAAGGCGCTTGAGGCGCGCATCCGCGACGAGGCAAAATCCATCCGCCAAAAGTACATCGCCCCGCCTCACACCACGGAGTTCGCGCTCCTCTTCCTTCCGATGGAAGGGCTGTTCGCCGAGGTCCTGCGCCGCAGTGGTTTGTGGGAGTCGCTGTCGCGCGAGTACCGCGTGATTGTCACCGGGCCGACCACGCTCACGGCGCTCCTGAACAGCCTGCAGATGGGTTTTCGCACGCTTGCGATTCAGAAGCGCTCAAGCGAGGTCTGGCAACTGCTCGGCGCAATTCGGACGGAGTTCGGCAAGTTCGGCGAGCTGCTCGCGCGAACGCGCAAAAAGCTGGAGGAGGCGTCCAACGCCATTGATCGCGCCGCGACGCGATCGCGCCAAATCGAGCGCAAGCTCGTGGCGGTGGAGGCGCAGCCGGAGCTCCCCGACGCGTCCTGGGAAGAAGAAGCGTAAAACAGAAGGCAGCACGGGCCGCGTGCCCGCGCTGCTTTTTTTCAGTGTTTGTGGCTCGTCTTGATGCGGCGCCATTTGCGGTCGTCGTTCGTGGTCTCGGGAAACCGCTCGCCCTTGTGAAGGTACACGCGCTTCGGGTGGTGGAGATCCTCGCTGTCGGGATGCGCCCCCACCTCGATGTAGACGCCGTTGTTCGGCGCTTTGTACCCCGGCGTGAATTCGGATCGCTCGCCCACGGCCATCACCTCAGGCATAGCATGTCCGGAATGCGTGGCTTCATGACCGGGGCTTGTTGCCTGGCCTGGTCATCCAAGCGCGCTCACGAGCGCAGGCGCCAGGCCGAGCGTGATGAACGCCGCGACAATCATCGCGAGGCTCGAGCACGTGCCTTCCATGGTGCCGTATTCGAACGCGCGGGCGGTGCCAATGCCGTGCGAGCCCATGCCGAACAGCGCGCCGCGGGCCACGGGGGATTTGAGGCGCAATAGCCGCATGAGCCAAGGTCCGACGACGACGCCGGTGATGCCGGTCAAAATGACGAAGACGGCCGTCAAGGTCGGGATGCCGCCGATGGCCTGCGAAATGTCCATGGCGATGGGCGTCGTGACCGATCTCGGCGCAATGCTCGTCACCACGGCGTGGTTGAGGCGCAACAGCCTGGCCAACAGGACCGAGCCCGTGATCCCGGTGGCGGATCCGAAGGTGAGACTGACCAAAAACTCTGGCCAGTGCGCTTTGAGGACGGGAAAGTGGCGGTGCAAGGGCACCGCGAAGGCCACCGTCGCCGGGCCGAGGAGCGCGGTCAGCCAGCGGGCGGAGGCGTCGTACGCCGCGTAGGAAACGTGCGCGAAGTACAGGAACAGGACGAGCGCCACGAGCGACGTGATCATGGGATTGAGGAAGACCACGTGGAAGCGGCGATACAGCGCTTTGCAAGCGGCGTAAGCAATCAGCGTGGATACGAGGCCCAGCCACATCACGACGCGTTCGCCTCCCGCGACGGGTTCTGTTCAACATGGGACGTCCGGTTGCGGGCGCGCCACACCGCTTCCGCCACGCCTCCGGTGACCGTCATCACCAGTGCGGTGCCGACGGCCACGACGGCGACGACCTTCCAGCCGTCCTGCCTCATCAGAGGCGCGTAGGCCATGACGCCGACCGACGATGGAATGAAAAACAGCAGGAGCTCTCGAATCAGAAGGTCCGCGCCTCGTTCCACCCAGCGCAGTTTCACGATGCCGGATTGAAGCAGCACAAACACCAGGGCCACGCCCAGGATGCTGCCCGGGACAGGCAGGTGCAGCCAACGCGCCGCGGCGTTGCAAAGCGCCGTGACGGCGTAGAGGCCCGCGATTTGCAGGAGCGCGATCCCGACATCTCTCAGGCGAGATGGAAGAAGGAACGATCGCACGAACGACCGCACGTGGATCCCCCCAAACGGCGCATTTCTGTGCTGATTTCAGGATACGCCACGCAGAATGAGACGTCTAATATATAATTTCATCGTGGATGATATGTATAGTGAATCAAAAGTTCGAAGGGGCGGATGGATACGGAACTGCGCCAGCTCGAATACTTCGTGGCAGTGGCCGAGGAACTCCACTTCGGAAGGGCGGCCAAGCGCCTGGGTCTGACCCAGCCCCCGCTCAGTCAGCAGATTCAAAAGCTTGAGGACGAAATTGGCGTGACCCTGTTCGACAGGACGAACCGGCGCGTGCAACTGACGCACGCGGGCCGCGTGCTGCTCGAAGAAGCGCGGAAGGTGCTGGCCCACGTGCACACGGCGGTGAAAGCGGCCCGAGACGCGGCCGCGGGCCGGGTGGGAAGGCTGTCCGTGGCGTTCGTGGGATCTGCGACGTACGGTTGGCTACCCGAGGTCATACGCGCCTACCAGGAACGGCATCCCGACGTCGAACTCGTGCTCAGGGAGATGTCCACGCCGGCGCAGATGGAGGCGCTGACGGCGGGCGAGGTGGACGTGGGGGTGCTTCGACTGCCCGCGCAGCATCCCGATCTTCACGTCCGGCTCGTCGAGCGGGACGACTGCGTCGCCGTGGTGCCGAGCGAGCACCCGCTGGCGACGCGATCGTCGCTCTTCTTGGTGGAACTCGCGGAGGAGCCGTTTGTGCTGGTGTCGCGCGCCATTTGGCCGGGGCTTTACGACGGTTTCATCACGCTCGCGCGCGCACTGGGGTTTGAACCGCGGGTGCGGCTCGAGGTGACGGAAGTACAGACGGCCGTGGGGCTCGTGGCGGCGGGGCTCGGCGTCAGCATCGTCCCGAGCGCCACGGAGCGCGTGCATCGGCGGGATGTCCGCTATCTGCACATCGATGGCCAGTCACCCATGGTCGAGCTCGGCGTGGCGTGGCGCCGCCGGGACACGTCTCCGTTGGTGGCCGCGTTTTTGACCATGGCCGAGTCGGTTCGCCCGGGGCTGTCGTAGGCCATGCCAGCCTCACTGCGGGCGCATGGCGTCGGGGACGCTCACCACCACCGCGCGTGCCTCGACGCACACCGTGTCGCCGGCGAAGACCTGGGTCTCGATCACAGCCTTTCGGTCCGACACCTCGACCACGCGGCCCATTGCGCGCAGGCTTGCCCCCATGGGCGTGGGTTTGCGGTACTCCACGTGCAGGGATGCCGTCACGCAGCGCGGCACAGGTGTGCCGTCTCCGAGTTTGCCTCCTCGGGCGCGGAGAAGCGCCAGTGCCCCGGAGCCGGTGCTGTGACAGTCGACAAGGCAGGCGAGGTAGCCACCGTACACAAAGCCCGGCACGGCTGTGTACATGGGCTCCGGTTGTGCTTCGGTCACCGTGACGTCGCCGTCCCAGCGCGTGCGAAAGTGATGTCCATGCTCGTTGAGCCGCCCGCACCCGTAGCACCAGGCGAAGTCGTCTGCATAATGGTCCTGAACGTAAGGCGATACGCACATGTCAGGAGGCTCCCTTCGGTTTGGATTCGTTCCCGTCGTCGTCGCCGAGGTGGGTAAGCTTCAGGTGCCGCATCCAAGCGGCGACAGCGCGCGAATTGGCGTCGTCCTGCGACTCAAGCGCTTCCACGACGCGCGCTCGAACCTCGAGCGGCTTGTTCTGGCTGAGTTTCGCCGCCGCCTTGATGCGCGCGATGTCGATGCGAAAGGCGACGATGCCGCGCATCAGGTTTCGATAGTACGGGCGATCGCGGTCGGCGGGCAGCGGGGACTGCGGATCGTACGCGAGGAGAAGGCGCTGCAAAAGATCCGCGACGGCTTCCTCATCTTCGATCACGCGCGCGCGGCCGTACACGTGGACGGCGATGTAGTTCCACGTCGGCACTTGATCAGCAAGCCCGTACCAGGCGGGTGAGACGTAGGCGTGCGGTCCCTGAAAGACGGCCAGGCACTGTGCCTCGTGAAGATGCTTGGCCTGGGGATTGGCCCGCGCCAAGTGTCCGAAGAGCGCCGCCTCGGCCGGATCGTAGACGAGAGGGACGTGGGTCGCCATGATGTCTTCGCCGACCGAGGTCACGAGTACCGCAAAGCTGTGCTCGCGCAGAACGGTTTCGATAAGCTGCGCATCCTTGAGTTCAAAGGATCTCGGGATATACATGAGCCACCTCCCCGCGGACAGGCCGACCGAGCCTCAAAGTCCTGTCGATCTCCAGGATAACACGGAATGGAAGATCCGCCTGCGACCTCTCTTGACATTCTCGCGGAGTCTGGTATGCTTACGATAGTCAAGCAAGCGCTTGCTTTGGTCAAACCGGAGGTGTCGTCGGTGGGGACGGGGTCCATTTCGGCGCGCGGCTCGCTTGCACATGTCGGCCGCTACGTACCCGGCAAGCCGATCGAGGAGGTTCAGCGCGAACTCGGCCTGTCAAGCGTAATCAAATTGGCTTCCAATGAAAACGCTTACGGATGTTCGCCGAAAGCCGTGGCGGCCGTGGCGGAGGAAATGGCTCGAGCGGCGCTGTATCCCGAGTCATCTTCACCCGCGCTCGCGCAAAAGCTTTCCGCGAAGCTCGGCGTGCGCGAGGATCAGTTGCTGTTTGGCAACGGCTCTGACGAGATCATCGGCCTGTTGACGCGCGCGTTTCTTGAGGCAGGCGACGAGGTGGTCATGGCCGATCCCACGTTCACGCGCTACGAACAAAACGTCGTCATTGAGGGCGGCGTGGCAGTCAAGGTGCCGTGTCGAGACGGGGTGCACGATCTCGACGCCATGCTCGGCGCCATCACGGCGAGGACCAAGCTCGTCTTTGTGTGCAACCCCAACAATCCGACGGGCACGACGGTCGGCAAAGACGCCTTGCGTCACTTCATTGAGCAGGTGCCCGACGGCGTGATGGTGGTCGTGGACGAGGCGTATTACGAGTACGTGACCTCGGATGACTACTTGCAGACGCTTCCGCTGCTCGACGCGCATCCGAATCTCGTCGTCCTGCGCACGTTCAGCAAAATCTATGGACTCGCGGGGCTCCGCATCGGTTACGCCGCGCTGCACCCGGACGTGGCCTTCGTACTACACAAGGTAAGAGGGCCTTTCAACACGAGCCGGTTGGCGCAGGTGGCCGCGCTCGCGTCCCTCGACGATCCGGACTTCGTCGCGATGTGCCGCGAGCAAAACGCCAAAGAGCGGGATCGCGTCGCGCGGGCACTTCTCGAGATGGGCCTTCGCGTGTATCCGTCGCAGACCAACTTTCTTCTGTTTGAAGTGCCTGGATCGGGCGCGGCGGTCGCCGAGCGCCTGCTGCGCCAGGGTATCATCGTCCGAGCCGGGGAAGCGCTCGGCGCCCCGGGGACGGTGCGGGTCTCGCTGGGAACGACCGAGGAGAACGACGCATTTCTTCGCGCTTTGACACATTCAATCGAATAAGGAGGTCTTGGCATGTTGGCCGAACACGATCGGGCAGAGCGGCTCATGGAAATCGCCAAGGCGGAAGGGCTGTACGAGGAGATTCACCTCCTGAAGGAGGACGGCACGCTGGCGGGTGCGGTGGACGACATCCCGCCGGAGGTCATGGTGGCGATGTACCGCCACATGGTGTTCGCCCGCGCGTTTGACCGGAAGGCCATCGCGCTTCAGCGGCAGGGGCGGATTGGCACTTACGCGCCGTTCGAGGGCCAGGAGGCCGCGCAGGTGGCGAGCGCCATGGCGCTCGCGCCGGAGGACTTCGTGTTCCCGTCGTATCGCGATCACGCCGCCACGATGGTGCTCGGGCAGTCGCCCGCGAACGTGCTTCTCTACTGGTCGGGGCGCGTGGAGGGCATCCGGAGCCCGGAGGGCAGGCATATCCTCCCACCCAGCGTGCCGATTGCGACGCACGTGTTGCACGCCGTTGGCGCCGCCTGGGCCAGCCGGTATCGCAAGGAGAGCGCGGTCAGTATCGCGTACTTCGGCGACGGCGCGACGAGCGAAGGCGACTTTCACGAGGCGCTGAATTTCGCAGGCGTCTTCCACCTGCCGGTCCTTTTCTTCTGCCAAAATAACGGGTACGCCATCAGCGTGCCGTTCTCTCGCCAGTCCGCATCTCGCACCATCGCGCAGCGGGCGATTGCGTACGACATCGTGGGCGTGCGCGTGGACGGCAACGACGCGTTCGCGGTGTACCGCGCCGTGAAGGAGGCCAGGTCGCGCGCGCTCCACGGCCTCGGGCCGACGCTCATCGAGGCGGTGACCTTCCGCATGGGCGCCCACACCACAGCGGACGATCCGACGCGCTACCGCGATCAGAAGGCGGTCGTGGAAGCGTGGCAGAAACGGGATCCCATTGTGCGCCTGCGCCTGTACCTCGAGTCGCAAAAGCTTTGGTCGGAATCCGACGAGGCGAAGCTTCAGGATGAGGTGAAGGCGCGGGTGGAGGCGGCTGTGGAGGAGGCGCTCTCCATCGCGCCGCCCGACATGGAGATGATGTTCGATCACGTCTACGCGGAAGAGCCCTGGCACCTCGCCGCCGAGCGCGAGGAGTACCGCAGGACCCGCGAGGGGGTGTCCGTATGAGCAGGATGTTGAATCTGGTCCAGGCCATCAACGAGGCGCTCGATCTGAAGCTCGCGGACGATCCGCGCGTCGTGCTCCTCGGTGAGGACATCGGCAAAAACGGCGGGGTGTTTCGCGCGACCGACGGCCTTCTCGAGAAGTACGGCGAGGAGCGCGTGATCGACACGCCGCTCGCGGAGTCGGCCATCATCGGCACCTCCATCGGGATGGCGGTGAACGGCCTCATCCCGGTGCCGGAGATTCAGTTTTTGGCGTTCATCTTCCCGGCGCTGGATCAGCTGTTTTCGCACGTCGCCCGGATGAGGTATCGGTCGCAGGGGCAGTTCCCGGTGCCGATGACCATCCGCACGCCGTACGGCGCGGGCATTCACGGCCCGGAACTCCACGCCGAGAGCGTGGAAAGTTTCTTCGCGCACACGCCGGGGCTGAAGGTGGTCGTCCCGAGCGGCCCGTACGACGCCAAAGGGCTGCTCATCTCGGCCATTGAAGATCCGGATCCGGTGGTGTTCCTGGAGCCCACCAAGCTGTACCGGGCGTTTCGCGAAGAGGTCCCCGAAGGGCTGTATCGCGTGCCCATCGGCAAGGCCAAGCGGGTGCGCGAAGGCGAGGACGTGTCGGTGTTCGCGTGGGGCTCGATGCTGCGCACCGCGCTCAAGGTGGCGGAGGCCCTCGAGCGCGAGCGAGGCTTCACGTGCGACGTGATCGACCTGCGCACGCTGTATCCGCTCGATCGCGACGCCATCGTGGAGTCGGTGCAGAAGACCGGGCGCGCGGTGGTGGTGCACGAGGCGCACAAGACGGCGGGGCTTGGGGCCGAGATTGTGTCGCTGATCAACGAGGAGGCGCTTCTCTACCTTCGAGCGCCCATCAAGCGGATTGCTGGGTTCGATGTGCCGGTGCCGTTCTTCGCACTGGAGGACGAGTACATGCCGACCGAAGCGCGCATTCGCGCGGGGATTGAAGAGACCATCACGTTCTGAGGCGGGAGACGGATATGGAGTTCAAACTGGCGGACATCGGCGAGGGCATTCACGAGGGCGAGATTCTGCGCTGGTTGGTGAAAGAGGGCGACCAGGTGGAGCAGGATGCGCCGCTCGTGGAGGTGCAGACGGACAAGGTGACGGCGGAGCTGCCGTCTCCAGTGGCGGGCGTGATCGAGCGCATTATGGCGCGCAAGGGTCAGGTGGTGCCTGTGGGCACGGTGCTTGCGGTCATCCGCGAGGCAGGCGTCAAAGCGGCGGCTGCGGCGTCTGGTGCGCCCGGCGCGCAGGCATCCCTGCAGGAGAAGCCCGCGGCGCAGGCACACAGTGAAGCGCAGCCTGGGCGCGAGGCTGCCGCACCCCAGGCGAGCGGAGCCGCGCATAGAGGGGGCAGGCGGCGGGCGCTTGCCACGCCGCACGTGCGCGCCTTGGCTCGCAAGCTAGGGGTGGACATCGACGAGATCGACGGGACGGGCCCGGTCGGCCGGGTGACGGAGGAGGACGTGCGCCGCTTTGCGGAGGGCGGGCGCGAGCCTGCGGTGGAACCGGCCCGGGCGCGCGCCGAGCATGCGGCGGAAGCTCAGCCGACAGCCGCATTGCGAGTCGCAACGCCCGCGGCGTCGGGCGAGCTTGTGGAGCAGGTGCCGCTGCGGGGGCTGAGGCGGCGGATC
>Ga0167616_1000544_pt1 | contig 10216 bp, 10 predicted proteins | sample OSPB_Mat_host_9__FD_111801 | JGI IMG/M metagenome (GOLD analysis project Ga0167616, IMG submission 111801) | Extremophilic microbial mat communities from Yellowstone National Park, USA - OSPB_Mat_host_9_15 (v2) (version 2) | ecosystem: Environmental > Aquatic > Thermal springs > Hot (42-90C) >... | reverse complement strand
GGCCCTCAGGCCGGAGCTCCTCGACGCGCTTGACGCCATGATGGAGGACCTCCTTGGCGTCCCTGACGTGAAGGCTTACGCCATGAGCGACGTGGTGAACGTGGTCGTCCCGATCTACGGCTATGAGTCTATACGCTCAGCGCTCAAGGTGCTCCCTCCCGTCCCTTTACCTGGGCCAGAGGCTCACCTGGGCTCCCTGCTTGTTGGCCTCGTGGCGGATCTGGCCCTCAAGTACAGGCAGAGGATTAGGGACTGGCTGCACAAGCTAAGCCCAGGCAAGTTCCTTCAAGAGAGCTTGAGCGTTAAGGTAAGGGGCTAGAGCCTAAGAGGTCTGCGGCTGACCCTAGGTCTCTTGACCTTCCACACAAATTTGTGTGGAAGCAGGTGGCACGTAACTATGCAATAAGGTCTAAGGCTTGTGCGTCAACGTCTTTATTAGCTTGAATTCGCCTTCATAGCCGCACTAAGGGCACTTGGGCATTGATAGGCAGTTCTGTTGCTGTTAACATAGGTGTTTCGGCTGCAATGAACCCCACCTCCCCCTTAACCCCTTAACATCAATGACTCCCCAGTCTCATCCCTATATTTTGCCAATGCGTCTCTAACCTCTTAACCTTCTAGAGGATGGTTAATGTCCTGTTAGGGTAGTTAGCTGGGAGCAACGTGGGCCGCTTAGTGATCGGTCTTGGCATCGCTTCTATACCTATTCCTTAGTTCCTTATCCACTTCATCTATTCTTTTTAATGTCTCTTCGATTTTAGCCTTAGCCTTCTCAAGCTCCCCATCGCTCATGCTCTTTGTTATTGCTCCCCATGCGTAGATTAGCATGTCCATGGATAACCTGGTGAGTAACGTTTTCCAGCGAATTTCGTCAAGTAATAATAGGTCGTTCTCATCACACTCAACAGGCATCACGATCGTCCGCATTGGTGGGAAGCCGTCCTTTGAAAGCACGTAATCAGCCGCGATGATTCCCAAGGCTCCAAGCACACCCTTACCATCAATCATTGCCACAGCATGGATGGGCTTTGATAGTGAATTATAGGTTTCATATATGACGTCCATGGACTAGGTACCAGTGCCAAGGAAGCTGCCTAACCGACCCCTCAACCAGCCCAACGCCTCATTAACCCTATTGCTCAAGCTCCCGTATTGGCTGCAGAGCGCAAAATCCTCACCACCCCTACCCTCTTCACACCTCCTGAACCTGCCCATCTCAAAGCCCCTAGCCAAACGTAACCTATCTCCAAGCCGAGAATCGCCGAACAATCTATCGGCGTAGAGGCCGACAGCCAAGGACTCTATGATGAGCCTCATTGAGAATAGGGCGGAGTATGGCGCACAGTCAAGCACTGAGTATATTACATAGTTGGCTAGTGGCTGTACGAGGTCCATCAGCGCGAACGTGAAGAGCGAGTTAGGGTCAGACGCAGCGGTGGCTGGCGTTAAATTGTATATATCGTCAATTAAGTCACTAATGTCCTTGAGTAGGTCAGGTCTGTTACCGGATATAAACCTCAGGTTTGACTCGCAGTAGTTACACGCTATCTTACACAACGGCTTAAATGCGTCAGCACCCATGCATCCTTCCCTCCCATTTTCATCGGGAGCCACCGATGCTTTAAGCTCATCAGCACCCATGTAAACCCTTAAGTAAACCCCTTTAAAACAACGCACTCCAAGCAAAGCTACTTACGGCTCCTATGCATTGTCTGTGGTAGTACTCCAGCAGAACATCCCTTAAACTAACTCACTGGGCATTGTTAAATAGCATCCCCATCAAAACCACAGTAACGTGGCGCATGCCCCCTGCAGTGTGTTAACTGCGAACTCTAGCACTATGTATAATGTTTAGCAAAGTTTATTAAGTTACGGCTTTTTATAATAATTATTATAGCTATGTCTGCTCAAATTGAGGCTGAGTATTTGAATTTGAATGGCTATGAAGTTAGGGATAATGTGTTATATCTAAGAATAAGAATTAAGTCAGAAGCCAGTACTCCATCTCCGTTTATTATAATTCCTAAACTTCACTATGATGTGTACCTCGATAAGTGCGAGAACGGAAAAATACCGTGTAGTCGAGTTAGTCAGGACAGTATCTACCACGGTGAGTTTAATTGGTTAACGATACCCTGTCCCCCCTGTAACAGAGAAGTGGAACTTCAGATAACCCTCGATAAGGAGCTCATTGATAAGCTTGTAAGCATTGTGAAGGATGATAAGGAACCAGCCTTCGATGTACAACTCAGCATGTGCCCATATGTAACACCTTATGTGATGGCATCAGTGCCACTGCCCAGTGCTAATGCTAATGTGATGATAATACTGTACTCAACCATACGTGGACCCATCAAGGGTAACCTAGGCGACTATATCGTATTCTCTAGCGACGACATTAGAAACATCCTGAACAAAATCAAGTACGTTGAGAGGATTAAAATGGAGGTTGAGATTAAGCTACCCGAGACCACAGAGGGATTGCCGGAGCCCCTGATCGATGCCATTAAGGCGCTTAAGGCGGCCTTTAACGACATTAATAACCTGGACTTCGCAAATGCTATAATTAAGTGTAGAGGCGCTATAGAGCATGTTACTACGAAGCCTACGAAGCGTGAGGAGGAGAAGGGCGGCGAAGATGGTAAGGTGATTAAGGATGAGGTTAAGGGTGCAATACTCGATAGGTATGAGGACGGGAGCGATGCAAAGAAGTTTTACACGGATTTTCTGAAGATCCTTGAGGGAACCAGCCGTGACATTTATAAAATGGCGAGTATGTTCTTTCACCCCGGTAGCAATAAGGCTAAGTTCAATCCACGCATGGCTGATGCAATTTACATCTGTAGGCAGACCTTAGGCATCATAGACTACTTGGTGGAGCTCTCACGGGCATAGTTACTGGGTTAACGCCTGTGCCTGCGCAACTTAGCCTGTCTCCCTCAGCCTAGTGTTACTGTTGTTACTTGGCCGCTCTTCGCAGTTACTTTAGGCGTTTTCAACTAGAGGTGGGCTGAGATTTACTCAAGGGACACATCCATTTCCTCGCTGATCACCCTCTTGATAGCGCTAAGTACCTTGGAGCCAAACTCATCTGCGTGGCGGACGGCTAACTCCTCTGCTTTGTCCTTGTCTTCACCTACCGCGTGGACGAGCTTATTTCTAACCCGGTTGATGTTCATATCGTCAAGCTTGTAATATCCATCTAAATACTTGTTGCTGAACTCCTCGCACCATCTATTGCCATAACGGCCCCTATTATATCCCTTGATTGCGGCCAACATCTCACAGGCAAAGTAAAACCTCAGGAACCTGTCTAAAGAATCCTCGTCCTTTAGCCCAGAGACCCACCACCTCACAACTCTCATCAGCTCATTAACGGTCTTGTCTTTCTCCTTGGTTTTACTGACGGCCTTCTCTAGCTTTAGAGCGCTCTCAATGGCGCTCTTAACCTTGTCCTCAGGTATTAAATTATGAAAAGTGTAAAAATATGAAAGGTTTGGCTGTAGAGGGGAGATTAGTCTCTGCCCTTCGTCATCTTTTGATTGAAGTGACTCTAAACGTACGTCCTCGACCTCAAAGGCGTGGCCGAGCCCTAAGCTTAAGCCATAGGCTATCAGCTCGGCCTTCTCCTTGACGTCCCTAAGCGCTAGCTCGAGTGCCTTATCATCGCTTTCCGCCTCCACGTTAAAAGAGACAGTCACGCTGTACCTCCGAACGCCGGCGTATCTCTTAACGTCAACTTCCTCACCCTTATCAGTATTGTCTTTACCCCTGTCAATCTCTTCACACCTATTGACGCTCGTACCCTCTATTGTGAACGGCGTCTGAGGACATTTGAGCCCAGTCGCCTATACCCCATTGGTAGTAACTTGAGGAAAGACCCTTAGCACAAAGTTGACAGTAACCTCGTACAACATGCAGGTCCCCTTTGTCACTTGTCAGGTACTCTAATAATTCTTACAGAGACTTACAGCTGGCGAAGCACCCAATTACAAAGTAGGCCTTGAAGCGAAAGTCATAAACCTGCATGGTGGCGATCCGAAACTATGGCGTCTACAAGGTCTTGAATAGTATTAGCGCGAGGCCCGTTATGGCCTAAGAAACTCCTAAGCCACGAAATGCCATGATATTACAAAGGCCGTCGTGGATCAGCTGTACGATCTGGTTAATTAAAGGTGTGAGCAGCCAAGGATACGAAGGGTATCATTGGGTAAATCTCTCATTGCAGCAACGCTAGGTCTAACTGCTGTGACGTCGCGAGCTTTTTAATTTCAGTCTTCAGAACTTAAGGACTGTCTCGATTGCTTGGCAATTTTTAATTTACTAAAACTTTAATATTTCTTAGGCTTGCATTGAGAACATTGCTGACCGAGAACAGCATATATAGCTACTTTGAGTAGGCCTTTTCAAAAGGCTTGGCCAATCGCGCCAGGTAGTCAATCACCGCCGTAGTCTGTCTGCATAAATATATGGCGTCTGCCATAGTTGGGTTAAATGCAATGAATGGTTCTCCTGTGTGCGGTTGTTCATGCATGAACTTATTCATGATATTGAGCAGATTTTGAACGGTTTTCTTAACGCTTTCTAGGATCTCAGCATAGATATTCTTTGCATTTTCATCATACTTATTGAGTATGTAGTCCTTTATATATTCCTCATGCTCCTTACTCTTGTTAGCGTCTTCGGGATTGATGGTCTCCCATCTCTTCTTGATGTCACCCAATGCCTTTCTGCAATTCATCAGAGCGCCATCAGGATTTAATTGTTCAAGCTTCTCAAAAGCGTTCTTGAGGTCTACAACTGCGATTTCTAGCGGCCCTGTGCTCTCCAAGGCGTTAATCTCGAGCGCTATTCTAATTTCCTCAAAATATTTGGCTTCTTTAAGTATTTTTGCAACATCATCAGGTTTCAAAATTATGTACGGAGAGCCGTTTTCTGCTTTTTTACTAACAATGGGTTGAATTTCTAGCGATAAAGGTGTTATCATTTGTAAATGAAATGCTATGGCGTGAGGCATCGGTTTTGGGACCCTATCAGAGGCCATAAGTTCTACATACAGAGCTGGCTGGGCCTGCTCCTTCGTGTTTGTAGCTATTTCCATAAGTGCGTCAAGGATCCTCTTATCAATGGGTATCTGAAGTTCAACTCCTTAGTAGTTACAATGGGCCTTAGAATTATAGCGAGAATATTCAGGACACCAATCTTTTGGCACCGTTAGCCAGTAAAGCTCCCCTTTATAGACATTACTCAGGAAAGGATCGCACTTCCTATTTTTTGTCGCGTCTTCGAGACACTTATAAAGCGACACTTTATAAACGAGCTTAGGTATTACCATAAACTGTAGCTGTTCAAATTGTGATAGTTTAACGTCAATGCTCAGATCGAAGGCCAAAACAAGGGTATCATTTGTAACATGGTAGCTGTCGTACGTAGCTACGATCTTTGCTTGCATTGAGCCTGGCACAAAGCCCACCAATTATTATAGATTTTAGCCTTTTAATAAAATTTTCATTTTAACGGAATTGAGAATATGCCTGGCGAGGATATCCTATAAGGCCTTTACATATATCCTTACACGACTTTATCTTAGGTCTTAAGTGAAGCACGTCGGTTACATAGCAAAGGTCCTCTAAACTATGGTTAAAGGTGTGAATAGAGGTGGCTAGGCCTTCTTAAAGATGCAGCAAGCCTTCCTTTGCTGATAGAATTTCATCAAGTTTCCAGAATCCCATAGCTATTAAATTTCCAGAGTTGTTGTTTATTCTCCAGTTATGCTACTGCGCCTTAGCCCTCAATACGTCCCTCGCGACTTTGTCCACCAGCGAGGCTACAGCATCTACGTCTGTTTCCTCTATGGTGTTGTCCCACAGCCTTATGAACATGCCTTTGCCAAGGCACCTTATCCATGCTGGGTAGGCCTCAAAGAAGGTCGTCAGCACCCTATCTAGTCTACTCTCACCCCCAGCCAGGATCGGCTGTGATCGCCCCCTCTCCGTAGTAGTTTCGTGCGTGGTTGAAATGTAGGGGGTCCCAATCCCCATGCCAAGCCCTGTCGCCCTCTTCATGAAAGTCTGCGTATTCTCAAGCTTTTTCAGCAGCAAATCTAGGTCCCCCGAGATCATCTCTATGTACCCATTTAACACGTATGTAGTGGCCAGCGGCACAAAGCCTCCCCTCTGCAGGCACTCAGCCACAGCCCCCCTCACGTGGAAGGGCTCGACCTTGAGCTCAGGCGGGATCAATATGGGCCTCTTTGACAGCCAGGTAATGATCCTCGAGCTTATCTTTGTGGGACCCAAGACGCCCAGGTAATATAGGCTGCGTCGTAAGGAGTTGTCTGGATTCTCCGCGAACTTCATCCCGCTGAGCCACGTAGCAGGCTGAGGCTGATCATCCATGACGACCTGGGCAAAGCCGAGGACGCCGAAGTATGTTATTGATGAGTAGAGATAGCCCCCTAGCCATCCCTTTCTGTTGTCTGGTTCTGTCACATAGTAGAACGGTGTGTCGCCAAGCCATATCACGGTGCCTCCTTGTAGGAGAAATCTCACAAGAAGCGAATCAGTTGGTGACGGCCCTAAAGACCTTACATCATATACATCGTGCGGCACCACGTCCCTTGCAAATACAACGAAGTACTCGCTGGCTCTGCCACGATCTATGGCGTATCTGAGCACCTCGGCTAACTTACCGGCATTAACCCTTCTGAGGCGCCTAAGCCCGTTGACTAGCGCCCTTCCCGCTCCGTCCTTTATCCAGGAGGTGGCCCTGTCCTCGTCAAAGTAGATGAGACCCTCTACAGTCCTTCACCTCTTTCTTACATTAGCTTGTTGCACAGATCGCTTATAAGGTGTTGCTGCTGAAACTATACGAACAAGTTAACGGACATTAAAGGTACTGTGAAGGTAATCTGTGAAGTCTGTTCGCGATCAGGCAGCATTGTTAACTCTCCAGTTTACAAGGTATGGACCTGCCAAGGACAATAAGGCGCAGGTGATGACCTGAGCAGGCTTGGCAGGTCTGTAAGGAGGGAGAGGAGGCTAAGGAGTCTAAGCGGCTCAGAGGCGGTCAAGGTCTCTCCGTCCTGACCTTCCATACATAAACATCCAAAATGAAATTGCCTTTAAGCCTAAAAAAGCTTTCTACACAAATTTGTGTAGAAACAATATAAGACTGCATAAAGCCGATACACTCATCGTTATCAATATGACATAATTGTAGAACAGAACCTGTTCAAAAACTCTTACCTCTATGAATCTAGTTAGGTGTGTTACAATTTTCTCACGTTCTTTTTAAGAAAATAGTATAGCCGTGCAAGCTATTAACATAAGACTTCGTATTTAGTATAAAGGCGCTCTCTGTTTATAAGGTAGGGATATCGCTTAGGAACGCTTCTATTTTAGTACGTACGGGACAAGCCCTATTTGATGAGAGGCAGGTCACCGAGGAGCATATAGTTAAGGCGGCAAGGTCTAGCCCTGTCTTTATATAACTACTGCACCGATATATAGTAATAATGCTAATAAAGCGATAAACTTATTAAGTCCGCTAGGAATATTTTTTCTTATATGTCACTATTTTGGATGGTGGGACGTCTATGGGAAGTGATCAGGATTCTGAGGAGAGGGGTTCTAGGTTCAGGGACGCCTTCAAGGACCTAGGCGAAATATTCCGCATGTTCTATATAGAGACAGTGCCCTCCTACGGCAACAGCTTCTGGTTCCAGATAGGCTTCTACATAATAGTGCTAGCCATAGTGCTCGCCGTCACAGGGGCAATAATGATGTTCTTCGGCCCCTACTGGTGGAACTACAGTGTGGCCGGCATGTACGTGAGCCAGATACACTTCTGGGCAGCTGAGATACTGGTCACGCTGCTCTTCGCCCACTTGTTTGTCAACTTCTCGACCAAGGCATATGCTAAGAGGAAGGACATGTGGGTCCTCGGCACTATAATGCTCCTCTTTGTGTTAATACAGTACGCCTTCGGCATAGGCCTCAACAACAACATAGTGGCCCAGTACAACGACAAGAGCGGGGCCGGCCTCTGGAACGCCCTCGGCTTGGGCTGGTTCGTCAACCCTGAGAACTTCGGGGCTGTCCTGGGCTGGCACGCCATAATTGTGCCCGGCGTACTGATGCTCCTGGCAGGGGCCCACTTCATGCTCGCCTGGAGGAGGGGCCTTACGAGGCCTCATAAGCCTAAGATAAGGTACTCCATGGTTAAGGCTAACCACAGGAAGATGTTCATAGGGGCCGGCGTCCTAGTGGTAGTAGTGGTCGCCATGGGCCTCGTTCTTGGGCCCCTGTGGGCTTATCCCTTCATACCAGCGCTCAACGCCAAGTGGGCAGCCCAGCACTACCCTGATAGCTTCGCGGCCACGCTGCTGGAGGAGTACAACTATACCTCTGGGACCGCGACCTACACGAAGTACACGGTATTCGGCTACGTAAACCCCTACACCTACAAATGGGACAACATAACCTACGTCGACACGATGGAGGTCTACGTCGTGAAGCCTTACGAGATGCTGATTAATATGACCAACGGCACCAACTACTTGGCCGAGTTCCAGACCGAGCCGCCGTCGGTGCAGCTGGAGCAGCTTGATGCGGCGTACAGCTACTTCACAGGGGGTGGCTCCATAACAGCCGCGCTCCACAACAACTCAAACCCAATAGAGGTCGTAGCCGCCCAGCTGACCCTCATGGCCCAGTCAGGGCTCTACGACGGGGCCCTCACCCAGGAGACCTGGGAACACAGCAGCCTGGACCAGCTCTACGAGATAAGGCTCATAACTGACTTAGGCCTCGTCCACGCTATAGAGGCCATCAAGTACCGCCTGCACGAGTACTTCTGGGGCATGATAAAGTTTAACGTGGAGCCGTGGCAGATAGGCAGCTACTGGCTGGCCCCCTACGACGCCCTGGAGGCCTGGGGAGATCACATACCGTGGTGGCACACACTTTACAACGCATCCATAGCCCTAGCGTTCTTCATAATAGTGCTGTTGCTGCCCTGGATACCTGGCCTGAGGAACCTGCCTGACTACCTGAGGCTCTACAAGATATTCTGGAACAGGTACACCATACCTGAGATGAGGAAGCAGGAGGCCAAGAAGGACAAGGACCGTGTATAAATTTCAGTATTAAGAAACGCCTTCGCCTCAATGTTGAAAGGAAAGTTCGACTTCGTAGTCGGCAACACACCCTGGGTTAACTGGGAAAAACTACCCGAACAATATAGGGAGGTCAGTAAGGACTTATGGACGAAGTATAAATTAGCGAAGATTGGGAGGAAGATGGGCTAGGCAAGGTCAAGATAGACATAGTTATGTTATTCCTAGCGAGAAGCTTCGACCGCTACCTAAGGGAAGGCGGTAAACTGGGATTCCTAATAATATTCAGGTATTTAAAGCTCAAGCCAGAGCCACCTTCCGGAACTTACTAGCCAGGAACACGAAGATACACATCATCCATTACCTAGTAAAACTAATGCCGTTCGAGGGCACCATAAACAGTACGGGAGCCATTGTTGTTGAGAATGTATGCGACCTAGAGAAGATCAATGATGGCAAGTGCAGGGCAATTACTGAGGTATGGAAGGCAAACATGGGCGGCATCAAGCACGTGATATGGAATGGCAAGCAGGTAGATCTAGACACACCGCTGGAGGAGGTTCTCAAGACGACGAGGCGTTATGAGATAGTCATGATACCGCTAATACCCAACGACTCATCATCACCGTGGATGCAAATCACACCCAATACAACAAATGCGGTTAGGAAGGTAATAGGTGGGGGCCAGTACTACGAAGCACATAAAAGAGTTAACGCAAGTCTTAACCAGGTTTATTACGTCAAGGTGCTTGGGAGGGCTCTTGCGGGTAATTTTGACTCAGTACTCGCTCAGAGTTCCGTCCCTCCTGGCCCTGTTGAAGCCGTAGGTGTAAACTGCGACCCCCATGGGGAGGAGGACTAAGTCGTAGATAAGGAGCACAACAACATACCAAAGGACGCCCCCTAGGCCAACACCGTTTAGCAGGGACAGCCTGAGGCCCTGTAGGGCTGGCGTAAGCGGTACAGAATAACTTATGTATCTCAACCAGGCTGGCAGCACTGAAATGGGAAATACCGTGCCAGCTATCAACGTGGTCACAGTTGAGAAGAAGAAGGCCACTGGGTTCCCTTGCTTGGTTATCATAACTATGCCTCCCG
>Ga0167616_1000542_pt1 | contig 10226 bp, 8 predicted proteins | sample OSPB_Mat_host_9__FD_111801 | JGI IMG/M metagenome (GOLD analysis project Ga0167616, IMG submission 111801) | Extremophilic microbial mat communities from Yellowstone National Park, USA - OSPB_Mat_host_9_15 (v2) (version 2) | ecosystem: Environmental > Aquatic > Thermal springs > Hot (42-90C) >... | reverse complement strand
CTAACATAACCCAAAACCCTATCTGTTTTAAGGATACATGGTAATCTCATAAGCTTTCGTGTAAGAATAGGTAAAAACTTTCAATTCCTCATTAAAGGATACTGCACATTTTTATGAGGCGCTGGAACACATAGCCAACTTTCAATTCCTCATTAAAGGATACGGGGCTACGGGCTCAGCCCTTAGCATGCCCCAAAACATCTTTCAATTCCTCATTAAAGGATACGGGAGGAAGCCAAGCAACTCGCACTGGTGAAAGCCGCCTTTCAATTCCTCATTAAAGGATACGAGATCCTCTTCCACTATTAATACTGGCTCGCTTGATTCTTTCAATTCCTCATTAAAGGATACCGCGAAAACCCCCCATTCTTTTCTACGTATTATTTGAAGCTTTCAATTCCTCATTAAAGGATACCGGGGCAATCCGCCCCGCTCCGGCGGGTGAGTGAAAATGACTTTCAATTCCTCATTAAAGGATACCCTAGGAGGTGAGTAGCATGAGTGAGAGAACTTTTAACTTTCAATTCCTCATTAAAGGATACCGAAAAGCGTTAAAAAGTATTTCAGTGTCCGCAAATTGCTTTCAATTCCTCATTAAAGGATACTGACTTAGAAAAGATGGACAAAGAAACAAATAGAATCTTTCAATTCCTCATTAAAGGATACCGGCTGTCTGAGCAAACGAGGGAGCTACTGTTTTACTCAGCTTTCAATTCCTCATTAAAGGATACTGCACCCTTGTAAAGCATTGAGGTAAGGTTGTATCGCCTTTCAATTCCTCATTAAAGGATACAGTCGTGGTACGACACTTTTACGGTACACACGTGTCCTTTCAATTCCTCATTAAAGGATACTTGATTTGCCGATAAGGGACACTAACACTCACACGTACACTTTCAATTCCTCATTAAAGGATACCTGGTTTTCACTCAAATCCGTCCCCCCGGTTGTAGGACTTTCAATTCCTCATTAAAGGATACTTAAACACATATAATTTCAGCGTTCAAGCGTTGGACGGCTTTCAATTCCTCATTAAAGGATACTTACGGCGACGCAGAAAGTGAGTACGTATACAGCACGTCTTTCAATTCCTCATTAAAGGATACAGGAGACATAGAAGAAGAACGGTAGCACTAGTAAGCCTTTCAATTCCTCATTAAAGGATACCTGGATTGTTACGGAGGTAATAACAAAGAGCGAGAACTTTCAATTCCTCATTAAAGGATACCGGCAAACGTAACAGTTAGTGGAACTTTCCAGTTCCCACAACTTTCAATTCCTCATTAAAGGATACAAGTGGTGAGGTTCTCTGTCAAAGTGAATAAGGGTTTCTCTTTCAATTCCTCATTAAAGGATACCGACATTTATAGCAAAACGCTAATCACGATGCTCAGTAACTTTCAATTCCTCATTAAAGGATACCATCAATGAAAACTACAGGCATATGACTGATAGTGAGCCTTTCAATTCCTCATTAAAGGATACCAATCGGGTTAGGCGGAATTATCAGAGGGTTGCCAAACATCTTTCAATTCCTCATTAAAGGATACCTTATACGTATAGTGCTTTGGTGATTGAAATGGAGGCCGTCTTTCAATTCCTCATTAAAGGATACGCAGGGCGTCCTGTCATCATAAACTACGGCTTTGGTTCTTTCAATTCCTCATTAAAGGATACTTGTACACGGTTCTTTGTTCGAGCACACCAAGGTAACTTTCAATTCCTCATTAAAGGATACCGGACTTAGTACCAGCCTTTCCACGTGACTTTGGTATACCTCTTTCAATTCCTCATTAAAGGATACTGAATGGTGGTGTGACGAACTCATCAACCCGTTTGACTTTCAATTCCTCATTAAAGGATACAGGATCTCAAGGGTCGGTTCTGGGACAGAGTTTTTGTCCCCTTTCAATTCCTCATTAAAGGATACGACGCCTCCGGCCACCGTTAAGGTGACCGAGACTAGCTTTCAATTCCTCATTAAAGGATACTCAGTTGGAGGTTTTCATGCGAAACCTCAGAGCGTTTCTTTCAATTCCTCATTAAAGGATACCAAGTGTACGCATATATCAATTTGTTATATCTATACTTTCAATTCCTCATTAAAGGATACTGAAACTACGCTTGAACACACAGGAAATGTGTATAAGACTTTCAATTCCTCATTAAAGGATACAGTGAAAGCGGGTTCAAGGATTCTAGCGGCTTTTTCTTTCAATTCCTCATTAAAGGATACCATCACAGATGGTGAGTTGATCGTGACCGTAGTTGCGCTCTTTCAATTCCTCATTAAAGGATACAAGAGCGACCAGAGTAGCACGCCTTCACAGCAACAAAACTTTCAATTCCTCATTAAAGGATACTCGTTAATGGCACTGTCGAAATATCATATGGTGGATACTTTCAATTCCTCATTAAAGGATACAAAGCCGTTTGCGGTCATGTTTTTTCGCCGATATCCTTTCAATTCCTCATTAAAGGATACCACAAGGTATTATCAAGTTGTCCAAGAACCGTTTTATTCTTTCAATTCCTCATTAAAGGATACCTCCCCGAGTGCGAGTGTCCTTGCCATATAGGCGGCTTTCAATTCCTCATTAAAGGATACAGGGGAGAAGGTGGGTGACCGCATAGAAAAAACGATAATCTTTCAATTCCTCATTAAAGGATACACGTGTCTTGAAAACCGAAACTTTTGTTGGTTATCTCTTTCAATTCCTCATTAAAGGATACCTACCACTACCAGAATAAGTGTCATTAATGTTCAAAACTTTCAATTCCTCATTAAAGGATACATACTGTTTTTGGTGGTGAAAATGACCACCGAAATAATCTTTCAATTCCTCATTAAAGGATACTTGGTTATTGAGGAAGACCTTGAGGGACGATTCTGGGACTTTCAATTCCTCATTAAAGGATACAGTAAGACCTTGAGAGCAACCACTAAGCTATCCTCACTTTCAATTCCTCATTAAAGGATACTTGTCCTAATATTAAAACTTGGGGAAGGGAAAATTAGCAACTTTCAATTCCTCATTAAAGGATACCCCCAAGCACATCGTTCTCGATAGTTTGCAGTAACGAAGCTTTCAATTCCTCATTAAAGGATACATGCAGTGCAACTACGTCAATAACTACAAGGAAGTAGTCTTTCAATTCCTCATTAAAGGATACCCACAATCAAAGTGCTCGAAGTTTCTGTTAATGATGTTAACTTTCAATTCCTCATTAAAGGATACAAAAAAGAAACAGTGCTACTCGCTCTCGTAGAACTGTGATCTTTCAATTCCTCATTAAAGGATACTGATCAGCTCATCATATAACTGGATTTCCGCTTCATCCCTTTCAATTCCTCATTAAAGGATACTCAAACAAGCAATTCTCGCAAAGTTCCCCAACGTGAGAGCTTTCAATTCCTCATTAAAGGATACGGTCTTGAGTTGAATGCTGACGCGATTAGCAGACACTCTTTCAATTCCTCATTAAAGGATACGATAGTGCACTTGCGTGAAGAAACACAAATTTCTAGTCCCTTTCAATTCCTCATTAAAGGATACCATAAGCGACTTCACTTGAAGTGTCGTCTAGTGTAACTTTCAATTCCTCATTAAAGGATACCATGAATATATCATCTCTCCTTCCCTTTTCAAGTTTTCCTTTCAATTCCTCATTAAAGGATACCAGCTGAAAAGGTGGAGCTGGTTAAGAACAGCGAAGAGGACTTTCAATTCCTCATTAAAGGATACCAAGAGCTAGTGAAGTCAGTCGAGGAACGCGAAGAGGACTTTCAATTCCTCATTAAAGGATACCTGCTACTATGAGCCTATCGGCACACCAGAAAGTAACTTTCAATTCCTCATTAAAGGATACGCTTCCCACCTCTGATGTATCTGCGTCGAGCGACATCTTTCAATTCCTCATTAAAGGATACAATAACCCCTTCTTCTTTCATACTCCTCCTTTAAAAACCTTTCAATTCCTCATTAAAGGATACACAAACAAACAGGTGAACTTCTTGGTGTGGGGCTTCATCTTTCAATTCCTCATTAAAGGATACTCGCGGTGGTTTCACAAAACTCACAGACGAAGTGCTCTTTCAATTCCTCATTAAAGGATACTAGTCTGCACCTCCAAGAGCTGTTTGACCGCATTGTCTTTCAATTCCTCATTAAAGGATACCGCAGACAGACGTTACTAAGTTCGCAGTTATTTCATTTGACTTTCAATTCCTCATTAAAGGATACGCTCGCCAACGCAGAAATGCTGAGAAGGGCTATTCACTTTCAATTCCTCATTAAAGGATACTTATCAACAGGATGACCCTTGAACCGTTGAGTAAGCAAGCTTTCAATTCCTCATTAAAGGATACTTGGCCGACATGCTTTTGGAAGGTGTGAAAAAGTGCATGCTTTCAATTCCTCATTAAAGGATACAGCGTAAAAAAAGTTTGGTTCAACATGAACCCCAAAACCTTTCAATTCCTCATTAAAGGATACTTTTTGATGATGATTTTATAACGGAACTAACGGAAAGCTTTCAATTCCTCATTAAAGGATACCTTGAGCATATATTTCTTTACTATTTATGTTTTCCAAACTTTCAATTCCTCATTAAAGGATACCCGTTCATTTGCACGGTAACTGTTAACGTTTGTGCAGCTTTCAATTCCTCATTAAAGGATACTAGAGAATGCCCACCATGCCCGCGTTTGGAAAGACTACGTCTTTCAATTCCTCATTAAAGGATACCATCAAGCCAATACGTGGTACCCACAGTTAAACCAGTCACTTTCAATTCCTCATTAAAGGATACAGGAAAAATGATTATTTGCCATTAAGTTTGGTAATAAATTCTTTCAATTCCTCATTAAAGGATACACGTTAACAGTTACCGTGCAAATGAACGGCGTTCCTGCTCTTTCAATTCCTCATTAAAGGATACAGTCCAGGGCGTTGTAAAGTATAGCCTCCCCACAAGCTTTCAATTCCTCATTAAAGGATACCTGTGTGCTGGAAGTGGTATGACCAGTCTCAGGGAATCGTCTTTCAATTCCTCATTAAAGGATACCGTGCGCTATCTCATGGGCTACAACTTCAACTGCATGTGTTCTTTCAATTCCTCATTAAAGGATACCGTAGTTCGACTGTCAAGAATGGGAAAGCGGTTCACGACTTTCAATTCCTCATTAAAGGATACCACAGGTAGCACTGATTTGCCAGCAGGGACAACTTTCTTTCAATTCCTCATTAAAGGATACCCTGATAATAGATGAACTGGAGAAGATAGAGAATGTGAACTTTCAATTCCTCATTAAAGGATACTGGACAGGCTACTTGAGGGTTTAAGTCCGACTAAGAGAAACTTTCAATTCCTCATTAAAGGATACGCGGTTTGCTGTCAACTCCGAGTTTGTATTAACACTAAAACTTTCAATTCCTCATTAAAGGATACGCTAGGAAACATGAACGTTTAAGAGATTTAATAAAGGCTTTCAATTCCTCATTAAAGGATACATTGCCGCGCTTTGAATGCCCACAAGTTTCGTAGGAAACCTTTCAATTCCTCATTAAAGGATACTGGATTTCAAACAGGTTATAAGGCAGTATGATGGAGACTTTCAATTCCTCATTAAAGGATACGGACGTTTTGATTGCAGTAATAACTTCAGCTGAACTTCTCTTTCAATTCCTCATTAAAGGATACAGTATTTTAAAGAAGAACTACGTATTGCTATTGACTTTCAATTCCTCATTAAAGGATACCCACGATTATGTTTGCTGGGAAGATCCTCTTGAAATCTTTCAATTCCTCATTAAAGGATACGTCCTATAACTTTGTAGGCTTGTACCTTTGACGGATACTTTCAATTCCTCATTAAAGGATACAAGTTTTATACGTGCGATCGACACCGATTGATCAATACGGCTTTCAATTCCTCATTAAAGGATACCTGTACAAAGGTTTGTTGTCGGAGAACTATACCAACTTTCAATTCCTCATTAAAGGATACCAAAAATCGCTACGTTCTCGAAGTGATGGACGTTTCTACCTTTCAATTCCTCATTAAAGGATACACCATCTGGGTCATATTTCCCCTCATGTGTGAATTTACTTTCAATTCCTCATTAAAGGATACAGGGTTTCACGTCTACGTTGACTTCTTACCTACCGTTATGTGTGAATTTACTTTCAATTCCTCATTAAAGGATACCCGTATATTCACCACTCGAAGGTGTATAGTTGAAGGAGCTTTCAATTCCTCATTAAAGGATACAAGCCTCTTTCGGCAAATGATGTTTCAAAACTCTTAAGTTGAAGGAGCTTTCAATTCCTCATTAAAGGATACAATGTAATACCTGGGGCGAGGTACTTGAAGTTTTGGGTGTCTTTCAATTCCTCATTAAAGGATACTTGATAAGGCGAAGTGGCCTCAAGTGTACTCCGCGTTCACTTTCAATTCCTCATTAAAGGATACACAGCTTGATGCTGAGAATTACGCGATTGAGCTAGTGTCTTTCAATTCCTCATTAAAGGATACCGTGGAGGCGACGTCCAAACTGGGGCAAAAAGGGTCTTTCAATTCCTCATTAAAGGATACCTATCGAAATCAGCGAAACACTTTTGCTTGAAACGCTTGCCTTTCAATTCCTCATTAAAGGATACCGAATTGGATACCTCGTAGAGCCATTGTTTCTCTTTTTCTTTCAATTCCTCATTAAAGGATACACAGCTTCAACTTCATCTTCAACACCGATAACGCTCACTTTCAATTCCTCATTAAAGGATACCGTACTAAGTATTGTATGCCAAAGACCAGACGTTTAATCTTTCAATTCCTCATTAAAGGATACAGGTGAGTGATATGAGCGATGGGTATTGGGGCAGTTGCTTTCAATTCCTCATTAAAGGATACAGGTATGTTAGCTTCATCGCAAACTACATTGTACCATTAACTTTCAATTCCTCATTAAAGGATACAGGTAACGGTCAAAAATGATTCGAAAACCGTCATCGGCTTTCAATTCCTCATTAAAGGATACGAAGTTGGTACACAAGCAGTGTATCTCCCCGTTTCAACTTTCAATTCCTCATTAAAGGATACGCGGTAAGATTTGTTTGTGGTACTCGAAAAGTGAACACGCTTTCAATTCCTCATTAAAGGATACTTTTATTTATATTCTAAGTTTCATAAAAAAAATACTTAACTTTCAATTCCTCATTAAAGGATACTATTTTCACTTTCTGAGCCATTAAGAAAGCTTTTTCATCTTTCAATTCCTCATTAAAGGATACAGGGGAGGTGCCGTAGGGTCCCATTGGTAGAAAATTCTTTCAATTCCTCATTAAAGGATACTAGTGGTATATATGGCGTTTTGGCAGTGGCTGAAAACGTCTTTCAATTCCTCATTAAAGGATACTATAAATGAAGAACTTGAGCGTCTAAAGTCAGTAGTGTCCTTTCAATTCCTCATTAAAGGATACAGATCGAATCTTAGTCCGTGAAACAGCTTTAACCTACTTCTTTCAATTCCTCATTAAAGGATACCGCTTCCAGAGTGGTATCCTATCACCTACGAAAGGTCTTTCAATTCCTCATTAAAGGATACGGGATGTCAGTGCTTTACGTTATAAGGTGTGTGTGTGCTTTCAATTCCTCATTAAAGGATACAAGCAAGGGAAAAAATCGCACAATATATTATTAATGGCTTTCAATTCCTCATTAAAGGATACCCGTTTCTACAAAAATTAGTTTCAAAAATAAAAGTTGGCTTTCAATTCCTCATTAAAGGATACCTACTGCAACAATACATACCATTTGACCTACCCACTGCAGCCTTTCAATTCCTCATTAAAGGATACTCTTGCTAGTCATGACTTTCTCACACGGCAACTCATGATCTTTCAATTCCTCATTAAAGGATACCATAGGCACTACTTCGAGTGACACGATAGAAGTAGCGGTCTTTCAATTCCTCATTAAAGGATACTTAAGACTTTGTAGAGAGCCTAGTGAAGAAATTTTACTTTCAATTCCTCATTAAAGGATACGAAATAGAATTTGACAAGCTTAGAGTTTTCACTACACTCTTTCAATTCCTCATTAAAGGATACCATAAGTAACAATAGCGAATTTCGCAATTTCTGACTTTATTCTTTCAATTCCTCATTAAAGGATACTGTCGGTATGTCCATCAACGTCATGGCAAGGTCAACTTTCAATTCCTCATTAAAGGATACGCCCATTGCTTGTCTGTCTTGCGCAAGAGCAAGAAACCTTTCAATTCCTCATTAAAGGATACTTGTTTTCTATTTAACAATCGAAGGTAAACACAATTATAACTTTCAATTCCTCATTAAAGGATACAAGACATACTTTGTAACAAGGAATACGGGGTTTATATTACTTTCAATTCCTCATTAAAGGATACTTGTGTTGTTTGATAAAGTTATTTACGTAAAAGTGCGTTATCTTTCAATTCCTCATTAAAGGATACCGACAGATCCGTATGATATTGTTATCCCGAGTGAGGAGGGCTTTCAATTCCTCATTAAAGGATACCTTAGTTATACCCCCTAACAACCCACAAGAGTAATTGATCTTTCAATTCCTCATTAAAGGATACAAAGTCGGTTGCAGTTCTGAGACATGCCAGCACTTTAGTCACTTTCAATTCCTCATTAAAGGATACCGGTGCGCGGGGAATTTACGCCTGTGGACACCAAACCCGGTCTTTCAATTCCTCATTAAAGGATACTCATCGTGGTACGCGTGGGCTCTTGTGCCAATCTCCTTTCAATTCCTCATTAAAGGATACCGAGGTATAAGCTGTGGTGCCAGACGGGAAATCCCTCTTTCAATTCCTCATTAAAGGATACACCGAAATACAGCTAGCTGTCTTGGACATAAAAACACTTTCTTTCAATTCCTCATTAAAGGATACCTGTCCCAGCTGGTTCTCTTTCCGTACCAAGTGTCTTTCAATTCCTCATTAAAGGATACTCATCACTAAAGCCCTAATCATCCCATATTTTTCAAAAGCTTTCAATTCCTCATTAAAGGATACTAGCTGTTGTTGGAGGCATTGTCGCTTACACTTTGACTTTCAATTCCTCATTAAAGGATACCCAGAACACACAGACTGCTTTTCATCCGCAGACAACTCCTTTCAATTCCTCATTAAAGGATACCCAAGTGTTGAGGCTATTCAGTCCGACTTCTATAACTTTCAATTCCTCATTAAAGGATACCTACTAACAGCGTGCCCCTACCACTCGCACTTAGGGAGTGCTTTCAATTCCTCATTAAAGGATACGTTGGACTTAAAACTCAAACCTATCGTCCAAAGGTTCTTTCAATTCCTCATTAAAGGATACGTCCGTTAGGCAAAGGGTCGTTGTGTTAAGCCATTACTTTCAATTCCTCATTAAAGGATACCTGACAAACCAAACCCGTTCAGGCAGTTCATTGACAGCAACTTTCAATTCCTCATTAAAGGATACACACCAGTAGGAGTAGAGGTAGGAGTGATTGACTCAACTTTCAATTCCTCATTAAAGGATACTGGGACGACAGTGGCGAAATAGTGGTTGACGCGGCACCTTCCTTTCAATTCCTCATTAAAGGATACCGTACGTACACCAACCTCCAGAGGCCTTAAAGGTGTTTGCTTTCAATTCCTCATTAAAGGATACAAGTGTTCTGGCTGTGCCCAGAATCGCGTTACCGACGTTTCCTTTCAATTCCTCATTAAAGGATACGAACACTACGTGAACCTGCCAGAACAGCCTGAACAGCACTTTCAATTCCTCATTAAAGGATACCCGTGATAATCTTCCGATTGTCGCTCATCCTCAGTAGCGCTTTCAATTCCTCATTAAAGGATACAAACTCAAATTTAAATAATACGTTGACCGTTAAGTGCCTTTCAATTCCTCATTAAAGGATACCGTGTACAATTTCGCAAACGCCGCTTTGAACGTGCCTTTCAATTCCTCATTAAAGGATACTCAACGAGGTAATTTGCTCATGAATATGTCGGAAGTCATCTTTCAATTCCTCATTAAAGGATACCATTAGGCTGTTAAGTGTTTGTTCGTCGACACCCATCTTTCAATTCCTCATTAAAGGATACTTGAAAAAGAGAAAAGATTGGCTTACGAATATGATAACTTTCAATTCCTCATTAAAGGATACCTGTAGCGGTCTTTTTTTTTTTTTTTTTTTT
>Ga0167616_1000520_pt1 | contig 10433 bp, 11 predicted proteins | sample OSPB_Mat_host_9__FD_111801 | JGI IMG/M metagenome (GOLD analysis project Ga0167616, IMG submission 111801) | Extremophilic microbial mat communities from Yellowstone National Park, USA - OSPB_Mat_host_9_15 (v2) (version 2) | ecosystem: Environmental > Aquatic > Thermal springs > Hot (42-90C) >... | reverse complement strand
TGCGTAAACAACCCAGTTCCGACGTTAGTATCGATAGCGACGGCTATGCGCCTGCGCCTACCGAACATTCTGTTTTCTCACCTCGTCAAGTGTGTTAATCATGGTTTTGAATAGGTCTATATTGACGTCCTTAAGAAATAGCCTGGTTACCGAGTCTTGGTAGAAAATGCACATGGAGTACTTGTGCTCGCCGCGCGGTCTCTTCAGCACGCCCACGCACACAGCCTTTTCCTGACCAACATCAATCCTAACAAGCCTGCAGTTGGCTTCGTCTGGGCAGTTGGGCAGTTTGATTATTATCATTGCGAAACACCCAAGAGTCTCTCTATATACTTCCTCTCGACCTCCAACTGCTCCTTCGACACAGCCTTTTCACCAGGCATTGCGTACCTGGAGTATATTTTCTTCCACCCAATGCCCCACTTAGTCCTTACGACGACGTCGCCACATATTAAATCGATTGGGAAGCCGAACTCCTTATTCAACATCTCGCCGAGATCGAAGCATGTGTACTTGCTTTCATACACCTGGAAGTCGGGGTCCCACATTGCATACCCCCTCAACAGTGATGTACCAACGGGCAGTGCATAGACGCCCTTGCTCCTTAGGAACCTATACACATCAGCCACATCGTTCAGGCTGAGCGGTCTCGGCTCAATTAGGTTCTTACCGCCTACCTCGCCGACGTAGATGTAGAACGAGTGTATCGGGTCTATAGCTAGCGTGCCGATACCGTTGGCGTTAGCCAGCCTGTGCACATACGGACCATTAATGAACACAACCGAGCCGAACTGGTAGGCGGAGTACTCATCTCTAAAATCAATAATGACAACCCTGGTGCCCTTCTTTGCGGTCCTGACCGTGTCGTAAAGCACAAAGCCAGGCGATGGGTCGCTTGAGAGGTGGATAAACATTACTGCGTTGAACCCCGAAGCATCTGGCTTCTTGCCGTGTAAGCCAGCGTGCTCGCAGGACACTCCGAACAGTTCGGTAACGACGTCGCACTCAGGGTATTCAGAAACCAGCAACACCTTCGTGGCTAGGTTGTTGGTTCTGAACACCTGCTCCTCCTCGATGTACTGCTTGAAGATGTACAGAACATCCGTATGCATACGCCTGGGCATGCTCATTCGGCTCACCCCTGCTCGCCGAAGCATGTGAAGTTCTTGCTTTCGATACAGGTGAACCCATAGTTAACCTCCTCGTCGCAGTTATTGCTCACCACAATCTGTAGCGGACCGCTGTCGTACATGTAGTATAGGTAACTACGTAACGAAGCCAGTGCGAAGCGCTTACTGTTCACGCCGTAGTCAATCACTAAATCAACATCTCCGAACTTCCGCCTGTACTCCTCGGCTGGCAAGTGCGACTTAGCGAGTACGACAGTTATTATGTGCGCCTGTCTCAGTCTCTGTATGCAGTCCAGCCTAACTGGACCAAGCGGTTCAAGAACTTCTTCAAAAAACGCTACCGAAACCACGACCTAGTGCGGGCAAGGGGTAATTAAAAACGCCCAGACCTACTTTTTAATTAGGCTTACGATACCCTCAACCATCTGCTGAGCATCGTATTGCTCAGCAACGCGCCTGGCTTCGTCAGAATACTCGCTGTAGTGCGATATTGCATAGTCAATCGTATTGAGTAGCTCATCCATGTCAGCAATTTCGTAGTTGTAGTAGCTATAAGGGACGAACCTGTACATGCCCCTACTCGGCAAGTCAATCACACCCCTAAGGACAGTCCTAACCTTGAAGCAGCATGTGTGTTTGTTGTGTGCTGGTGCGTCTGTGTATACTGCGGGTGTTCCGCTTGCCATTGCTTCGAGTGGTGGCAACCCAAACCCCTCACTACGAGACAACCAGAGTAGGACCTTGGACTTGCAGTAAACAAGCCTTGGGTCTGAGGTGTGCGGGACAACAGCGTTCAGCCTATCCATTACTACCTTCCTGTCTTTCTCGTCCTTAATTACGTACTTAAGCAGGTGGAGGAAGCCGTATGTCGATACTGTGCTATAGCCTGTGCTACTCAATACATATGTGTAGTAATCAATACCCTTCCTGAGAGCTATCGCTTTGCGGTAGTGGGGGTAGGACACAACGATGCCGAGGTCGAACCACTTCTCAGAGCCACTGCATTTGTACCTATTTAGGTCAATACCATGCGGTACAACAACCACATCGCGCCTGAACCTTATTAGTTCAGAAGCAACGAACTCGCTGGGTACGGCAACGGCAACAGCTTTGCTCATAGTTTTCTCGACAAGGTCTAGGTGCCTGTTCACTGGTCCCTCAACGACTACGTAGCCATACAACTCATCAACGGAGTCAGCCATCATCAACAATGCACCCAAATCACCAATCACCAAGCCCCTGCTACGCTTAATACTAACGTCAATCGGCTTAGCCTCAACATCAAAACCATACCGCTCAAGCCCCTTGATTATATACCATGCAACAGTGCCGAACCCCAGTTTATTGTTCAGGTTCGCAAACACGGTTATGCTCGGCACGGCATTTATTATGCTGGGTAATAAAGTTCGGCGTTACTATTCAGTTTTTATTTATAGCGTAATGAATTCACGTGAGTAACTTCACAACAATAGTGCTTCACTCGGAGCCAGAGGACCCAAGGCTGGTTTTTCCTTTGGTTGAGGGGGAACCGCAGGGTACTCATCCAATATTGCTTGAGATGAAGTACTCGAAGTTCCCGCAGGGTGATGTGTACTACCTAGTTGATTGGGGGTATCCAAGTGTTAAAGCCGACAACGTACTGATAGGGAGCGGGCACTTCTGGGAGCTGGTTAAGGAGGCGTATGAGGAGGGGCGCCACGTCTTCATAACCCACTCAATGTTTCAAATAACTAACAACCACGTGGAGGTAATGGAGAAGTTACTGAACAATAACGAAGCCGACATAGTATCGTTCCCGCACCTATCAGTCGGTGCACTCAAGCTGTACAAAGGCAATGCGGTGTCTGTTTCAGGGTTCGCAATAAGGAACGAGCTACTGCAATACGTCGTTCCAGACACCAAGTATAAAGTGTCCACGTACTACATAGACCTGGTGTTCCAAGCACTGAAGCATGCCAATAACGATAAAATCATTTCAATACTTAACCAGCCACTGCCCATGCTTGCAGTAATTAAGTCACCGTATGCGCTGGACTATGCGTTCTACAGGATAGCAGATGGGCTGTACTTCTACGATAAGTGGGACTGGTGGGACAGGGAAACGTGGGAATCACCGATTTACCCACATGTCGCATCGCTGTACGATTTAATGATGATGTACTCATGGAGGAAGACGGGGGTTAGGTATGGAGAAAACACGCTATTTGCATTATTAACATTATTAAATGCAAGTGATGTATTGGTAAACGGGTTTTGGGAAGCGTTAATACCAACGGCATTGTATCTAATGAGGATTAAGGGCACGCTAAGGGTACCTACAATACCTCCTCAATATATGGATGAATTAAACAAAACAGAAATAACAAATTACGTTGGCAAGCGACTAACAATAACGAAGGACTACGGAAACCCAGACGTTGTATTACTCAGAGGTTCATTAGTAAGTCTCAACGAGGTCGAGGAAGCAATAGATACGGCTAAAAAAGCAGTAATAATCTTCGCAGAGAGGGCGGAAGACTTACTGCTCGGCAAATACTTCCTCAGAACTACACCATTTACAATTTCATATGAGATGTGGGCAGCATATAAGAAGGGGGTACACTACTTCACAATTGGAGGCGTATCGGTCGCAGGACCGTATGCATTCCTATTGCTATTAAAGTAAGAATTGTGTAACTGTAGTAAAACTATGTTCAGCCTAGGCATTAATAATTAATTCGCCTAGCAATTATTTTGTATGACAGTTGGAAAATACGCAACTACTTTGGAATCCGATAGGAAATCACCATCGTGTTTTGAAAAGTTCAATATACAGCTCGACGCGCCCGTCTCGCTGTCCCTCAAGCGTTACTACTTCGATTTAATAATGACCAACACATCAACCACGTGGGCTACTGGCGGCGCCGCTCTCAGGTTCCTGTACGGCGTCGATGCTGGGGTTCACGATATAGACCTGTTGATAGAGAGCTATGACTCGGACGATGCGAAGTACATACTGGGTGAGGTGTGTAGTCATGTGAATGAGGATGAGGAGATGAGGGCGATAGGCATGAAGGAGTGCTACCTAAACAACGGTGTGGTCATTAGGCTGTACAGCATGAACTACGTGTACGAGAAGGACCTGAAGTTCGACAAGAGATTCCTGAGGGTCGTCAATGGGTACAGGGCGGTGGCGCTTGAGCAACTCATTGCGCACTGGGCGTTCAAGCTTTGGGCGTACACGCTACAGAAGGACATGCCTGAGTCGGACAGGTTCAGGGCGCCCTGGCTCGTTAGGGACATTATAGACATGTACCACAAGAAGCCCGACTGGGGCTTGGTAAGGGAAGCCATAGACTACTTCAAACTGAGGCAGTACATCGAGGAGCTATGGGACTCAGTAAAGGAGGACGGAAACGAACTAGTGAAGGTGGGCTACTCGTTGTGTTACGAGTGGTGGGGCTATCCCGTTAGTAAATGTAGGGAGGACTTTTTGAATGCAATTAAGAACATGGTTTCGTAGCCACTGCGAAGATGTTTGGGTGCTCGGTCGGCGGGTTCTTAATAATGCTCACTTCAAAACCATGCATGTTCAATAGCTCCTGCAGTGCATCAATTGTGAACCCAGCCTTGTGCGTGTCTTCTGGGTAGTCTTGGTTGCCGTATAGGAAGTACGAAATAAGCATGTACTTCCTGAACTCACCCACGTCTGGGTGCTCGATTTTTGGCATGTCCCAGTCCAGCACCATCTTGGCTATCAAGCCGATGTCTGGCGTCCTAACTACTAGGCGACCACCGCAGTTCAGGACCCTGTTGATTTCGCTCATGAGCTTCGGTATCCTCCTCCAGCTTACATGCTCGATAACGTCTATCAAGTAGGCGACAGTGAAGAAGCCGTCTGGGAACGGCAGGTAGCCATCCTCAAGGTCGAGCACCAAATCCACACCAGGCAACAACCTCTTATCAATATTTACACAACCACGGAACACGCTTGCGCCACTACCCAGGTTTACACATGCATGGCTTGTATTAACGACGTTCCAACCAGGCACCGACACTTGCTTGTCCGTTATGAAGAGCCTACCGCCTTGCACGCTGAACTCCCGAGACACGGTGTATAGGCACTTAACAACATCGTCTCTACACGTCCTTTCGAAGTCATAATCACCAACAACGAAGACGAGGGAACCCAAATCAACCCACGAGTACAAATCCTCAGTACTCAGGACACCGCGAACCAACAGGTCGGCGTCTACACCGATTAGTGTTTTAAATGGCACAATAAGTCTGTAATTAGTTATTTTAAATACTTTGTTGTAGATAATTAACGTGGCGACCGTAGTCCCTATTGAGGAGCTCGTTAGGAACCTCGTGGCGTTGATTATGGACAAGTGCCCAGACAAACACATCCAAGCCAGGATGATTGGGGAGATGGAGAACTGGCTACTGAAGGGGAGCCTCGCGGATGCGTCAAAGGCTGTCGAGGACTTAGCGAACTACGCAAGGACATACTGCATAGACCCAACCGACATAGTGAGGCTGGTGAACGCAATACTGGAGCGCAGGCTCGACGACAAGGTACTCGAAATACTGCGGGGTTGATACTGATTTGGCGAACCTCGCCATTCATGGCAGGGTTAGGTTTTAATGCATTGTTTTTCTTGTTCATTCTAGGACGGGAGGAAGACGTTTCTTTTCTGTCTAAAAACGATGTTTAACAGTGTTTTTATTGTAAATAATGTTTTTAATGCAGTATGGCAATCATGCCACCATGGTATATTTCAACACAACCATCGGCACTGAACTTATCTGTACAAGTACAAAAGGCTGCATGGTTATGTGGGTCTACTTTGTGTGCAGCGAATTATTGGTACACAACAAGCGTACCAAGTTCAATACTTGGTTCTGGCATACCCTACACGGTCGTTGCTTGGGTGTACTTCTACAATTTTTACAACTCAAGTTGTTACTCAACAGGCGGCTCATGGGGGGAGAACTACGTCTTCTACCTAGGACACACAGCTCAAGGCACAGACTCAGGAGGCTCGACATTCAGGGGCGTCGTGTTCCCATTCTCATCCACATACGGATACCTAGGCGTAGACGAATCAGCCAGAGCAAACTACTCTTCAGCCGTTCCAGTCTACGCTGGCCAGTGGGTGTTCCTCTGGTGGCAGTACCCAGGCAGTGGCACAACATTCTACGTAGGAGCGATATATCCAAACGGTACTCAGTACAGTGGTTCAATAGGACTAGGCTACTCACTCGATGTGTCAGCAACCAACTACCCAGCCTTCTTCCTAAACACGATAGGGTTTAGCCCAGGCCCGAACTCTTGCAACTCAAACGGCTGGATTGCCTACCTCGCCTTCTACAACGTTGCGCTTTCCACATCACAGATATATGCCATCTACCAAGGCATCAGGATAACGAGCAATTTAGTCATGGAGTACTGGGGGAACAACTACAACCCAAGCACCGGTGTATTCAACGACTCAAGCGGTAACAACGTAAACCTAAACCCAGGAAAAACACCATACCCAAACAGAGGATGCGTAGTATGGCCACCGATATATGCGGGTAATTGGCCTGTCTGGACGCCATGCTGAAGCTTGTAAGGTTGGCTTACGTTAATATAATCGCCTTCTTGAATACCGCGTATTCGTCGTTCTTCATTAATCTCAGTCCCTCCACTGCCGTGTTTGTCGGTAATATCAGTAGTCCGTAGTTTGTCAGTAGTGCGTGGGCTGTTGTGAGTAGGTACTTTGGGAATGGGTGTTTGTCCCATGCGCACTTCGTTATAACTGCCACGGAGTACTGCTGGTTGGGCAGGTTGCTCAGCCAAGCATCTGTAGTTGCGCCGCATGCGCCATCTGTGAAGCTCAACACGGTTATGTCGAAGAGCTCGCTCAACTCAGCCAACTGGCTCATGTCCAGGCAACCAATGACCAACAGGTTCGGTCTGACCTTCTCACTCCCGTACTTCTTCACGATATTGAACACCTCCTGGGGCAGTGCGTCGGCGTTGCATGGCGTGCTGTCAATAATTGGCTGGGCACCTATCCTCTGCCTATACTCATCGCTGTCCATTAGCGCGTCAGCCACGTCCTTAATGCTCATTTTGCCCTCGATGACCCTGTACGTGTAGTTCAGCAAGCCATCGGTATCAGGCGGTCTCCTCAGTATTGCGTCGTACATCCTAGCTATTACAGCCATTACGGTGCTTGGGTCTCGGCTGTAGACCTCGGTCGTGTAGTACTTCCACGTCTCGTTGAAGTCAAGCCACCTGTCGTAATGCACCCCCCACATGCTCAGGGACAGGTCTGGCATGAGGAGCCTGGGGAAGCCGTAGAGCTCCCCAGCGCTACAGAACGGTATGTCTGCACTAAATATTGCATTCACCCACCTAATCGCGTCATGTACGTACTTAGATATGCCGTACCTACCGCAGAGCCCCGAGTACTTCCTCAGCGCCCTAAACAACCACCTAGGCTTCCTACTAGCCCTAGCCAGGTCGAGCAGGTACCCCTTCAACTGCCTCCACGAGTTAGCAATGACTGGGGAAGCCCTAAGTATTTCACGACCAACCTCCGTACCGAGCAATTGCTTGAACGACCACTCATAAATGTCGAGCAAAGTCCTAACCCGAACGTAGTAGTACGGGAACCCAACGAACTCAACGCCGACCCTTCCCCTATTTACCACAGCCTTCCTGTACTCGTGCAGTACGGAGAGCCTGTACACGTTGTACTTTTTAATCTCGTCAGCAATCACGTAGCTCAGATTTTGGACGCCAAGCTCGACACTCCTCCTAACGCCAGCCGTAACAATGCTGTAGATATCCCTCAGAACTTCAGCGCTGTACGCACAACCGCGCTCTACGTAGTTCCGCACAGCCTTCTTGTCAATGTCGAGCACCACGTCCACAAGCCTAACGTAGTACTCACCGCGCTCATTAAATTCTCGCGCGCCTGAAGCGAGCTCTGGCGATGGGAATTCGTTCCTAGCCACGTAAAACACTGAATCGCATGGTTCGCCACCGAACCTATCGACTATGGTGCGACCAAACCTGCTTGCAAAGCCCTCTGCAAGCTCTTCATCATAAACGCTCTCATCACGCCAATAAACAAAACCGCACCTCTCCACGGCAGTTCATTCATTAATAAATTATTAAAGTAAAGAGCCACGAGCTTTTAAGGATGCGTACGTCAAAGAAAAATTTATTAATTATTAACTACATGTCTCTGTCAGCATGTCTTCAAAATGCCTTGAGCAGAATGAGGTAACTCTGCGTAGTCTGCTTGATTTGTATGAAAACAGGAAGTTGGTGAGCCTGCATGTTGTTGAACCAGACGTTGATGATAAGCTGGTGAAGAGCATAGGTAGCGCTGGCTTGCAACAGCCGATTATGGTTGCTGACTTGAACGGTACAATGGTGGTTATTGATGGGTGGAGGAGGTTCCTGGCGCTGTTGAGGCTTTCAGAGAAGGGGAAGGCGAGGGACCCGAAGGTTCTGGCTATGAAGGTGCCCGTGATGGTGAATAAGTGCGTATCCTCGCTTGAGGACGCGAGGGTGGTCTCGTTAATACTGAACACGGTTAGGAAGAACGAGAGACAGCCCAAGGAGTGCAGGGACTTGGCGTTGCTAGCCGAGCGAGTGTTGCAGGAGAGGGTTCTAACACCGAGCGAATTGAGGCAGTACTTCTGGTGCGAGTCGTGCGCCGCAATAATGAACTACCTAATCTCGAACAATGAGGAGAAGGTGAGGAGGTTAGTCATGTCAATCGGCGCGAAGGAGGAAGAGGTTGCGTACTACATACAGGCATGCAAGGACTGGCATGACGCATTCCTCCGCGCATCGGCTAGGAACACAGCCGTTGCGTTCTTCGCAAACGCTGTAATGAGCTCCTACAGTGACAAGTACCCGAACCTGGCTGAGGAGTTCATGAAAGCGCTGGCTGAGGCGAAGGCGACGGCTGAGGAAGGCGCCGCAGAGCAGAAGCCCAGCGTTGAGGGTGCCGTTACTAAGGACGTGCAGGAGGCGGTTGAGGAGGTGGCGAAGGAGCAGGCGAAGAGGGAGAGGAGGAAGATGGATAAGGAGCAACAGGAGCTTGAGCAACGGGTTGCTGAGGAGTACGGTTACACGATGCCGAGCGCCAAGCCTTCACCGTCACAACCCGTGGACATAAACGACGTAGTTAGGGACCTGCTGAAGAGCGGTGATGCGTCTGTCCTGGAGGGGCTTGTCGAGGCTAAGGACGTCCTGAACAGCAGCATTGAGGATGTGTGCGAGAACTACCTGGTCGGCATGTTCGAGACGGATGAGGAGTGCAGGGCTAGGCTGTCCGTGTTTGCGGACAAGGCGTTGGAGAGGGCTCTCAAGTCCAGGTACTCAGGCAAGACGTGGCGCGAGATGGTTGATGAACTGAGGCAGTTGGCAAGACCGAGGAAGCTCGACAAGGACGGCAACGTGGTCTTCACAATGCACCCCCTAGTCTTCCTACTCCTCCTGCTCTCCGCTTCGCCGCAGACCGTGGACTCGATAGTTAATGCGTACTGGTACTGGATACATAGGGCTGAGAAGCTGGTCGTCGAGAAGAGGCTGACCAGTAGCGAGTCAGCGTCGAAGTACATCTACGCAGGGTTGTTTGTAAGCCTATACCCACTGAGGCACATAACCACTAGGTACTCAAACATGCAGGTGCCGAGGTCGCTGAAGACAACAATAGAGTCATTGGCGAAGGAGCTCGGCATAGACGAAGCATCACTACTTGAGTACGCAGTGACACTACTCAAGTCGAAAGCCCTCTTGAACAACAACGACCCAGTACAACTATACAAAGCAATACTACGCGAAGCAGAAAACCTCGTCGTGGACGCATCAAGCGAGTTTTAACCAAGCGTGCCCGCACTTACGGTAGTTACAGTGGGCATAACACCATTCGGCGGGTAATCGAACGCGGACACCCAGTTTAGGTATATGAAGTCGCACCAACCACCCGAACCAGCGCCAATGAATAAGGTTGCGCCCCACTGCGAAGTTACGGCAGCGACAATGCTCGTGGGAGCCAGCTGTATTGTACTCCACACACTAGGTAGTGGAGTGCTTGGTATACCGCCGATTAGGCTTGTTGTGAATCCGCCCGTCAGCGATGTACCGCTGAATTCGTAGCGCGAAATTATGTAGAACGGATGCCCACCAGCTGGCGTGAAGAATTGTTCAGCGACGGCGCAGTTGTACGAGCCAGACGTCGATGGTGAAGCCAGGACGACGGGGTTACCGTAAGGCGCACCGCAAGTTCCTGGGTATAGCTCGTATTGGAT
>Ga0167616_1000512_pt1 | contig 10524 bp, 10 predicted proteins | sample OSPB_Mat_host_9__FD_111801 | JGI IMG/M metagenome (GOLD analysis project Ga0167616, IMG submission 111801) | Extremophilic microbial mat communities from Yellowstone National Park, USA - OSPB_Mat_host_9_15 (v2) (version 2) | ecosystem: Environmental > Aquatic > Thermal springs > Hot (42-90C) >... | reverse complement strand
TTCAGTGAAGCTAACGACGCCCCTCCCCCGCTCGGCTGGGGAAATGGGACTGTGGGGGTCAACCAACACTCCCTCCGCATGGCGGATCCCCACTTCGGGATTAGGACCCAGGTGGGAAGGCCTATAAACCCTCTCAACTGTCCCTCAAATGAGAGGTATAACTTCCAATCCATAGTGGGAACAATGAACCCGGAAGGGTTCACTTCCAGAGCGGGGGAGGAAGTCAGTCATAGGATCTTCTCCTTCGATATCAAAAGTCTCCTCGAGTCAGGGTGTTCTTCAATGAGATACACTTCGTTGACCTTTGTCCCATACTTATTGAGGATTTCCTTCAGAGCTTTAGGCCATATAGCGAAAACTCCCTCTTCTACTCTCTCTCCATACTCGTCTAAGTTCACATCTTGCTTTAGTTTCACCAAAGCTCTGATCACTGTTCCCTCAGCACTCATCTCCTCATAAGGTTTAGACGAGAAGCGTATCATTCTGAGGAATCTAGTACGAGTTTCTACCACGTCTTTGTACAACGCGGTGCAATAGTGAATTGTAGGTTTAGACTGCGCGAACTCTCCGACTATCTCCTTAGCTAGCTCAGAACTCCCATCGACTCCTGCCATGCCGTGAGATACCTTAAACCCGCGGGAGAGTAGGTAATTAGCGTTTCGCTCTGAGATCTCCAACTCGTTCAGGTTAACGAACTTCACACCTAACTTCTCCGCCCTCCTTATCAGTTCCCTAAGGAAACTCTTCTGGCCTGGAATTACTGGCACTTCCACGCCCACATCGAAATGAAATTTCATCGCTCTCTCGACGAATTTAAGATAACTCAGATCTATGGGATGAAATCTTATCTCGTCTAACCCGGCTCTCTCCAACTCCCTTAAGGAGTCCTCAGTCGCATATTTACCGCTTGTGTAAAGGTGTATGTGAAAATTAGGTCCGAATTCCTGCTTAAGGAGCTCTATTACCTTCACAGTCCTATCTATTGCTAAGAGGGGATCGCCCCCTGTTATTCCAGCACCTAAGGCCTTCATCTTGTAGGCTTCATAAATAAATCCCAAAAGGTCCTCCACCTCAGCCTCATTGGCGAACATCCTCTCACTCTCAAACCTCTGAGCACTCACAGGGCAGTAATAACAGGAGTCGCCACATTTACCACTTATGAACACTACGAGTTTACTACCTAATCTACACAACTCACATCCTCGCGGTAATTTCCCAATGTAGAGTCCTGTCTCAGGATTTCCCACAACCCCTCTCATTTAATATCCTCTCTATCTCAGCTTTGGTCCTATCATAGGACTTCGATAAACTTTTAAACTCTTCTATCTCCCACAACCTCTCCCTCAATTGCCTTAAACACTCCTCTTCGCTAGTAGGCTTACTGCCTTGAAGTCTAGGGCCTGACTCGTTTCCACCTTCTGGGAAATATAAGTCCTTGAACCAAGTCATCCCCGCTCTTAGCATCGAGAATCCAATTGGAGTTAGAACTGGGTTGATCCCTTTCCTCAAGGCATAGAGAGTCTCAGAATCGCGGTAATATGAGACCAAAAGTCTACCTCCCCTGTCTAGCAGATTTGAAAGACGTTTGAAAACTTCAGCCTCTATATCCCTTGGAACCGGGTAATAATCGAGATCCACCCATGGGGCGTAGTAGGACCTACCTGAGAAGTAGTTCATAAAGCCCACTAATCTCTGACCCAGGTATAAGACGCAGAAGCGAATCTCCTTGATGTGAGTGGTCTTCTCGTCCCTGCACTCAAGGATTTCGCCACCTAAATATTCTCTAATCAACTAGGTCCCTCCATATCCCCTTAGACTTTTGGAGGTTCGATAGGGCATGAGAGAAGGTCTCATCGATCCCCATTGAGTACTTGAAGAAAACTCCGCTCCGTCTGGAGACTCGCCTTTTAGACAATAGATATACTCTCTGTTGCACAGTCTGGATCGAAATATTTAGCATCCTAGATACTAGGGCTTCGTTACCTATTACCTCTAGTTCGATGTGACCCTCTAGCGTTGGTATAATCAGGCGAAGGTCTTTATTTACTCCAGGTACCCTCACTCCACTCTTCAGCTCAGTAGAGCTAACTATACCTCCAAATCTGTAAAATTCCAACTCCTCAGCCTTTAACTTCCCTAAGGGAAATGAGATGACTGTGGACTCCTGAGGATCGAGGGATATATAACCCTTGATTGTTGAAAGCGGGGTAGCTTTTATTATAAACTTGTGATCACCATCAATTGAATCCAAAGCTACTAGGTTTGGGGATAGGACCACTACGTCAATGTCACTGTGCTGGTTCACGTCACCTCTCGCCACAGAACCATAGACGTAACCTTCCACACCTATTTTCCTTAGGGATTCCAGGACTGAGATCGCCTTCTCCCTTTTGGACTTGAGTAACTCCCACTTATTACTGTCATACTTAACCTGCTGTGAGATTCCTTCCATTAGCTGTGATAATACTTCTTCCGACTACTTAAATTCAATGCATTAAAAGTCCATATGTATCGCTATGATAGATAGCACTGTGCCTCACTTTCCTGTGTTGATTTGATGAGGAATATGAAGTTTAGCCCAAGTGAGCTCACGTAGGAGATTACAGAGGATGGAGTTTAAGGGAGCGTAAAGCCCCGCCTGCTGAGATTGACAGTTCCATTATACAGTGAGAGATTTGGGGCGGAGATCTTCGCGGGCGGAGAGTGATAGAGCCCCCAATTCAAATATTCGTCTTGGGAGACCACGCATTAAAGACGGCACGGACGGGGTAAGCGTCACCGAGGCGCCTCTGTGACACCTACCCTGTCAGTGACTGTCACTGGAATGCACTATCGTGAGTGACATTTAGACTTTGGGGCATCCCCTCCCTTACTGGAGGGGTCTCCTGCCCACAAGCCCTCCGGCGGGAAGATAGATCACGAACCTCAATTGGGGGTCTCCGACCCTCTCGACCGCCCTCATGGATGTAAACCCGAATCCATGAGGAGAAATCTCGCCCTTCCAGAGTGAGGAGGAAATCAGAGTTTGACTCCCTGTATTTCCCGAAGTAACTTTATATACCTACAATCGGGTGATCGTTTCGATAGATGAGTTGTAATGGGCCCGTAGCTCAGCCAGGTTAGAGTGCTGGGCTCCAGATAGTAAGGTGCTGGGTCTGAAGACCCTTGTGTGGGGATGATAGGTATCTGGAGAGACCCAGTGGTCACGGGTTCAAATCCCGTCGGGCCCATTATTGTCTAGCTTATACCCAAAAAGGTTAATCTCTGCGGCGAGGACTTTCCATATGGACTTAGAAGGTTTAACTAGAAGGTTAGTGAGTATAGGAGCAAGTGAAGAGGAGATTAAGGCGCAAATAGAGAGACTGTTAGCACTATATAAATCATCTGAGGAGAAGAACAGAGAGTTAATCGCCTCCACAATAATTAAGGAAGTAAAGACTTCGATGTCTTTCACTAATCCCTTACTCGGCTTCACTAAATGCCACATGAAGGCGGGGGAAGCGGGACTGGGGTCTAGGGGTATAGGCGATTTCTTGATTCACTCAGCTTTACTTAGAGTAGGCGAGGTAGAGTCGAAATTCGATGACGCTGGTCTAAGGGAAGACATTGTAGTTGCTATAGATGGGATTCACTCAAGATTGGGCTTCTTCCCTTTCCTAGCAGGTTTCCATGCTACTAGGGCTGCCTTAAGGGACGTAATGGTCAAAGGAGCAGAGCCTTTAGGGCTATTGGTCGACATTCACCTCTCTGACGATAGCGATGTAGGCATGTTGCTTGACTTCGAAGCTGGAGTGAGTTCTGTGGGCGAATCTATTGGGGTCCCTGTGCTCTCAGGGAGCACCCTCAGGATAGGAGGGGACATGGTAATAGGGGAGAGGATAAGTGGCGCAGTGGGAGCTGTAGGTAGAATTAGGGGTAAGTTCTTCAGCAGGAGGAATATTAAGGACGGGGACAAAGTAGTCATGACCATGGGGAGCGGTGGGGGAACGATATCTGCCACTGCGATCTTTTATGGATACCATGATGTAGTGGAGAGGGCCATAAATGTCTCAGATCTCATTGCATGTGAGGTAGCAAGGACCGAATTAGGGGACGTGGTCACATCTATGACTGACGTTACGAATGGCGGGCTGAGAGGTGATGCAAATGAGATCAAGGAGATTACAGGTCTATCCATTGTAATAGACAAAGAGAAGTTCCGATCACTTATAGATAATAAAGTCCTTGAAATGCTTGAGCAACTCGAGATAGATCCATTAGGGTTATCGATCGACTCGATCCTAATATTCACAGATAATGACGAGAAGGTAGTCAAGAAGTTGAAGACCCGTGGGATAATGGCTGATACAATAGGTGAAGTCAGGAAAGGGTTAAAATCACCCCTGAATATAAAAGAGGGAAAAGAGATTAAGGAGGCACCTGTGCAGTTTCGAGAGTCGCCATATACTCCTATAAAGAAAGTTATAGGTAATAAAACACCCTATTCCACGGACGAGATAAGGCGAAGGTTAGAGGAGGCTATGATAGATATCGAGATCAAGAGGAATAGAGTGAGGGAAATATTAAGGAGCAGAGGGCTAGGGATCAGGCAATCGACCCATCATCACTAGTCAGGTTATGTCGACCTCATCACCTCAATTGCGTTGAAATTCCAGGATATAAGAATAGTCCATAAAGGGGAGCCAGGCTTTGAAGCGTGAAAGGTCTAAGTCTACCTAAGGGATTCGTAGAGGGAAAAAAGTGAACATATACACTAAAATCTCAGCTCTGGTTAATCGCGGTTCAGGGGAATCCATATCCGAGTTTTAGCCCAGCTGACCTCCTCCTCGCCCTGAACGGTAGACCCAAAATCACCTCCTTGGAAACATGTAAGAATTGAGGCAAAGCAATTTGGCTAATTCATCCTCCCGTATACCCAGATAATCTATTATCTTTTTAATAAAAAGTAAGGTCATGAGGAACCGTAAGGTATCCCTCGCTACGCCCTTGAAGGTCACGAGGAAGGAGTAGAGGAGGACTGCTAGGGTGAAGGCCGGGAATTAAGCGTCACTTGGTGGAGCTAGTGAAGGCAGGAAGGCCTTGATCTCCCTGTAGGAGGTCTCCATGGGGGGTCCTGACCTCGTTGTAGAGCTTGAGGACCTCCCCCTTGGGGAGGTTGGTGGTCCTAGCCACGTAGATCACCCTCCCCTTCCTCTTCACGGGACTGGACCACGAGCCTTAAGCTCACCTGCTCCTCCCTCTTATGCCTCTTGCTCGCTCTTGGTCGTGTACTCCTCGTGGTACTCCCGGTAGACCTTCACGTCCCCGACTTGGACTGCAAGGACGTAGTTGAACTGGGAGATGTAGCGAAGGACTTCGGCGCTATAGAACCCGGCGTCGAGGACCACGAGCTCGACCTTGACCCCCAGGATAGCGCCTGTCCCATGAGGGATTCCACGACCTTCAAGTTGCTCATCCCCTTCACATGTCTCACAGTAGCCAGGACCAGCGTTTTACCATTCACCCTGGTCTTAGCGGTAGCGAAGTTCCAGGAGTGGCCGTGCCTCCCGCTCCCAAGGCCCTCCACCCGCTGTAGAACTTCACCCCAGTCCAGGGACACCTTGACCTCCTCAACTCCCCGCAATTCGCTCAAGACCACTTCCCTCGCCTTCCCCGACGACTCTTCAGCCATGACCTCCCCCTTCGCGTCTCGCGGTCTAGGACGAGACCCCGTGAGCCCCCACGATCCCCTCCACCGACCCGTTCAACAGTGAAGCCGAGATCAGGATCTCGGCCACCTCCCTTCCCTTATTGTCCTGAAAGTTCAGGACAGGAAGTCCTTTACCTCCCGCTCGCCAAAGTTCTCAGCGGGGGATCGATCGTATTACCTTCGAGGTTCTGGTCATGGGTAATACGATGACTCCCTCGTCATAAACCCTTCTGTTCTCGATACTCACTCATAATTGTAAAACCCCTGTGAAATACCTTATAGAAGAGCGATTTTGGGTCTACCGTAAAGGACGAGGCTTTCAGACTTTTGTAAAGAAATGTAGGGATGATGTATAACTCAGATAATAGCGCCGGGAGTGGGATTTGAACCCACGCGGGGTTTCCCCCAGTAGCTTAGCAGGCTACCGCCCTACCAGGCTAGGCGATCCCGGCAATAACGATCTACTCTGCATCATTAAAAAACTTGTCCTGAAGTTGAAGTCCCTGTTACAGAAGCGTGGTTTAAGAGGGCGTAAAGCCCCGCCGGCTGAGATGGATAACCCCTCATTTAAATATCCATCTAAAAACATTTTCCATGAAGATAACGGCGCTTCTCCCAGCTCCACTGAGGAAATGGGACTGTGGGAGGGGCACCTGAAGTCGCCTCCATCACGCGACGGATCCCCTTCCTCGGGATCCTGAGTCAGGTGGGAGTGGTCCTCTGATCCACTGCCCACCGAGTGAGGGATATAAACCCGAATCCACTGTGGGAACGACGAACCGCCCTGGAGGGGAACCCTTACAGGGCGGGGAGGGAGTCAGTCCTGCACATTCAGCGAGAATTAAACTCTTCAGAAACCCAAAAGGAGTAATTGATTTCATTCCGTTTAGAAATTCGTGGTCTTCTCCAGGAGTTAAGTCGTTCAGGGGCTAGTTCAGGTTTCAGATCTAACCGCCTGGTTCGACTTTAAAATTGGATATAACAGATTGTCTGGGGAGATGTTGCGATGAAGTGGGATCCTATAAGGCTTAAGCTACTGGAAGACATAAAAGATCAGGGCATAAACCCATATCCTCATAGTTTCCAGGTCACAATGAGTATTCCTGACATAAGGATCAAATTCTCTAACATTAATAAGAATATTCATGAACCCTTTGCTTTTGATGTCTCCACCGCAGGCAGAGTAGCTAACGTGAGGAGGCATGGTAAGGCATCCTTCGTTGATCTATTCGATGAAGGGGAGAAGCTCCAGCTTTACCTAAGGGTTAATGAGCTGGGAGATAGATATGAGTGGTTCTTGAAATTCGTAGGGAGGGGTGACATAGTAGGAGTTAGAGGTGACATATTCTATACCATGAAGGGAGAGTTGAGCCTCTTGGTTAAGGATTTCTCCCTACTGGCCAAGGCTCTCATAGAGCCTCCTGACTGGTCTTACATGACTCCAGAGTTTAGGTACGCACATCGCTACGTTGACTTTCTCTATAATGATAAGGCTAGGCGAAGTATGGAGATCAGATTCAAGACTATGAAGGAGATCAGGAGGTTCCTGGACGATCTAGGGTTCGTAGAGGTCGATACTCCAGTGATCCAGCCAGTGTATGGTGGAGCTTTAGCCAAACCCTTTAGGACTCATATTAACTACCTGAATGAGGACTGGTACTTACGCATATCCCTGGAGCTCTACCTGAAGAGATTGATTGTTGGTGGATTCAATAAGATTTATGAAATAGGCAAAGTTTTCAGGAATGAGGATATAGACGTGACCCATAATCCGGAGTTCTCACTTCTAGAGCTTTACTGGGCTTACGCCGACTACAACGACATAATGAGACTGACCGAGTCTCTAATAAGCGAGGTGACATCAAGGGTATTAGGCAGTACTAGGATAACTTTCGCTGTCGGTGGCGAAGAACGTCAAATCGATCTAACCCCGCCTTTCCGTCGCTTTTCGATGATAGAGTCACTTTCTGAGGCCCTAGGGAGGGACGTGGAGTCGATGTCCGACGATCAGCTGAAGGAACTCATGCATGTCCACAACTTAGTCCCTAGAGGAGGCGAATACGTAAGGGGTCTAATGATAGAGAAACTGTTCGACAAGTTAGTGTCACCTAAATTAATCCAGCCCACTTTCATCACGGATCATCCAGCAGAGACTACACCTTTATGTAAACCCCATAGGACAAAGAAGGGGTTAATAGAGAGGTTCGAGCTCTACATAGCCTCCATGGAAATCGCTAACGCCTACACAGAGCTTAACGATCCGATACTACAGAGTAAGTTCTTCGAGGAGGAACAGGAGAGACTTAGAAAAGGAGATCAAGAGGCTCATCCATACGATAGGGACTTCATAAGGGCCATTAGCTATGGAATGCCTCCCACGGGAGGGCTAGGAATTGGAATAGACAGAGTAGTGATGCTGCTCTCAGGCAATATCAGTATTAAGGAGGTCATACCATTCCCCATGGTGAGTGCAAAGGAGGTCCAAGGGGACTAGTTCAGGTGATTATGCCTATGGTCTTTAGGTATCCCATCAACCCTGTGGGGGAAGTCTTGACTGCCAGGAAAGTCATCCCTAACGGGCTGACCAGGAACTGGTAAGGTCTCTTGTTCACTGGCACGAAGAGATCCCCACTTATTGTTCCATCGTTCACAATAAACCTGGTGAACCTCTTATTAGGCCTTACTAAAGTAACGTAATCTGCCTTCCAGCCGCAGGGGACCTCTACCTTAAGCCCGTTGTCCTCCACGTCCTTAACCACTACGGGGTGTGAATCGAAAGGGACGATACCCCTTAGGACTACTATCCTCGCATCGTAGGTAGGGAAGTGATCGCAGCTCTCAGATCCTATTACCTTGTAATTGTCGCCGGCCTTAATTTGATCCATATACTTGACCTTATAGAAATTACCATCCTCTATCGCCCACGTGAGTAGTTTAGGTTCCCTGGGCTTCAGTATACCGACCTCAACGTTCTTGGCTGCGCTTGGTTCTACTCCATATTCCTCCACTGAAATATTGCCGTAGGATAGGACCCCAGCCTCGATACCATTCTCCCTTAATGCGCCTACTAACTCCATGGCTTCTCCCAAAGTGGGATAACTTAGGGCCCAGACTCTTTTCACCTTCCTAGCTACTGAGAAGGCTTCCCTGATTCGTTGCGAGTGGCAAATCACCACTGATTCGTTTATCCTCGGCGAGAAGAAACCTAGTGTTTTTGTTATCTCTGCCGAACCGAAGAGGCTCTCAACTCTAGCGACTAGGGACTGGGGAACTTCACCTATCAAGATTACCTTCAATTTTCGTGCCTCCTATTTCTCAATCTTAATTGGACATATCTTGATCGTCTACGTCTCTTTTTAAGATTTTTCTACTACTTTAGTTTTAACTTATAAAACTTAGTACCAATAGTAGCCGGGCTGGGATTCGAACCCAGGTCCCAGGGGCCAAAGCCCTGGATCCTTGACCGCTAGACTACCCGGCTGAGTAAATATACGGACATCCGTTAATAAGGTTGGCCCCACGGATTTGATTCTTGGAGGTTTAGAGGCAATCTCTCAGGTCCTTCTGCCGATTTGGTAGGTCAATGGATAGGAATTTAGGGACGTCCATTAGCTAGTTACAGCTATCATCACTTCCCTCTCCCTTGGTCCGTCGAACTCCAGTAGTATAACTCTCTGCCACGTTCCTAAAACTAGTTGCCCCTTTAACACTGGAACGCACCTCGAATTCCCAAAAATTGAAGCCAACAAGTGGGCATACCCGTTGTTGTCCACCTCATTGTGATGGAATTCAGCGTCGGGCGGGATCAGTCTAGTGGCCCATTCTAAGTAGTCTCTCATAAGTCCTCTCTCAGCTTCATTGATCACTAATGCACACGTCGTGTGTTTGACCATAATATGTGCAACACCCTCACCAACATCAGAGATTACCTCTTTAACTCTATCCGTTAAGTCCACACTTTCTAACCTACTCTTAGTCTTAACCCTAAAAGATCTCAGGATCATTTACGTCACGCTGTGAGTGCCCTTACCTGGTTTCTTTATTAGATTCTTAGGGATGTCGACTAACTGTGTGACTCCTTGGGTCTGAACAGCGTATATGGGTATTCCTGTATTTGGATCGTTTCCCAATTTAATTACACCTGTTATTATCACTTTAAATTTTAGCACAGAGCCGTCCTTCAACTTTATAGTGATCCACTGCCCTTCCCCTTCAGTCTCGAAGGGTATGACTTCAGGTTCGCCCTGGGGAACGAATGGTAGGCCCATATCTTCAAATTCTGTTATCTTAATAATAAGCTGAGTTGATTGACGACCCTAGTCCCCCTCTGACGTCCGCTTCAATATCCTTCGCTATCTCACTGATTGAAGGGGTGAACTTACCACGCCCTTGCGGACGGCCTCTTCGCGATTTCTTGCTTCACGGCCCTGCCTTACCCCCTTGACCAGGGGTAGAGGGCTCCACAGACTCAACTGTCCCAGCCCTGAACATAATGATGTGTTCACACTCGCAGGGGCCGTTGTTAGGGTAAAGGCGCAACTCACTGGCCTCAATCAGAGCACCTCAGCGACGCTTACCCCATCCATGAGCGCTATCGACAGAGTTGGAGAACAGTTTAAAACTTTGGAGCATCCCCTACCTCGCGGAGGAGGTCTTATGCCCCCAAACCCCGTGAAGATAAAAGTATCTCCGCTGTAGTAAAGAGTTGAGAGGGATCTTGTTCAGATCGTCGTGAGGACATCACATCTCAGTCTGGGACGGCATCATCATTCGACGATATTGAACTTCAGCCTGGACTAGTATATAAGTTTCGGAGCTCTCTAGAAGTCAATCAG
>Ga0167616_1000498_pt1 | contig 10658 bp, 17 predicted proteins | sample OSPB_Mat_host_9__FD_111801 | JGI IMG/M metagenome (GOLD analysis project Ga0167616, IMG submission 111801) | Extremophilic microbial mat communities from Yellowstone National Park, USA - OSPB_Mat_host_9_15 (v2) (version 2) | ecosystem: Environmental > Aquatic > Thermal springs > Hot (42-90C) >... | reverse complement strand
CGAAAACTGTTCCTGCCAGAATACCCTACTCTATCTATCTTCTTCTCGAAAAATACAAGAATAAAAGCGAGTTCATCAGAAACGTCATTTTTTACGTTATAAATAACAATATTGATCTAACGCAGGTGTCATTAAGCACTGAAAGAAGAAGGAAAATAATCACTTTTAGAGTAGAGTATTCGACATATCAAAAGATGATTCAATACGCTCAAAGATATCAGTCTATAAACGACTTCGTGAACAGGGCCATAACTTGGGGGATAGTAAATGACGTATTCCACTAGATATGTGGACTACCGTGTAGTAGAATTTCTGAAAAAAATATCAGAGAAAAAGAACATTCCGTTCAACTGGTGGATAGAAGAGAAGCTTCATAGTCTGGACGTAGAGGAAGCAAAGAAGATCAAGAGAACAAAGCATGTATGGTTTGGAAGACTTAAAATTAGTCCTAAAAATTTAGAATTACTAAATGGACTATTAATAGAATTGAATAAAGATAGGGAAAGATCATCATACATATATATGAATGATATCTTACTCTATCTAATGGAGAAATACAAAAACGAAATAGAGGAGAAGAAGAAAGACGTAAAAGATGACAAAAAGGAAGGAAATAAGGAGCAGGGGGGAATATTCAAATGGTTCTAATCAAGGGAAAGGAGTATAGAAATATCTATCTCGATGCTGAGACGAAGAAATTTTTAGAAGCATTGAGCAAGGAAACAGGTATCCCGCAGAATAGATTAATACGCAAGGCTCTCGAATTATATAAGGAGGTAGTTCTAAAAAATGAAACTGGAAATAAAGCATGATTCCGATCTAGAGAATTTAAGTAGTAAAACGGGAATGAGCAGTACACAAGTGGCTAATCTACTCATTTTAAAAGCGGTTCATAAGCATCAGTGCAAGTTTTACGAACAAAATAAAAAATGTTCACTTTTTGGAGAAATTGAACTGTATGATTGTGCCTTTTGCCCATTCATTCGTATATGACTTTTTAGTTTAACTAACTCTAGTTTAACTAGAAAAGATTTTTATAGAGTAATACGACGGGCAGAAATTTTTTTAAGACTCCAGTTTAGATTTAGTATCGATGAGTGAAACTACTGCTCAGGAAAAGCCTCAGGAAGACGAAGAGGAAGAAATTCTCACAGAAGATGAGATAGAAGATGAGGAGGAAGATGAGGAAGAAAGAAAGCAAGTAGTCGTCAAAAACTACCTAGTTGTCCCCAAAGAAAAGAAAAAAGACGAAGAGAAGGAGAAGGTACAAGAAGAGAAGAGAGGAGGGGGAAGTCTATTTCTTGTAGCTCTTGGTCTGCTCATGTTTCTTTTGGTTCTGTTAGTGATGTGGATGAGGGGTAAAAAATGAGCGAATCAATTCCCATTAATCAGGCATGCGATCCGATTTTCTATAGTCCTCAACAACCAGATAAACTAAATTTAGGACAAGAAATAGATATTAAAGGCAAACAAAAGCAAGAAATAATAAAGATTTTATTGGATAACGGCATACAAGAAGAATGCGTACGAGAAGCCATAAAGAACTGGTGGAAGAGGAAAGATCCAGCGAAATATCTAAGTGCTGTGAAACATAAACTAAAGCTGAAAGAATCTGCTCAACAACTCCAAAGTGTGGCGGATGAGCTGAAAGTAGAGAAAGAAGAAGAGAGTAAAGAAGAAGGAGAGGAAAAAGAAGAAGTAACACCAGAACAGCAAATAGAAGAAGAAAAGCCGTTAATAAGTTTAGTGACTCCTGAATTGGTAGGATTAGCGTACGGAAGTGTGTTAGAAATCGTCATTGCATTTTTGAATATTCGTTACAAAAAGTCTGTAGACCCGACTGACGTCTTTCCCGATTGGGAAAATAGAATGAAGATGAGGGGCGAAACGATTTATAAAGCGTTAGAAGCGTCAGGTTTACTGCAGGAGCGTTATATTCAGATGCTGATTCTATTCATTTCAGTAGGCGGTGGTATCGGTAGCGATATTGTGGAGTTGGCAAGATTCTATCAGGGCTCACAACTAGAAGAGGAAAAGAAAGAGAAACTCGAAGGTAAGAATGCAGTAGAAAATTCTCTCCAACTGAGAGATTTCGCCAATAATGTAGAAGGGGTGAAAGGATGAGCGAAAAGAAACTAGGAATGTTAGGGAAAATGATCATGAGCTTAGTTGAAAGTGCAGTATCTCCAGAGGCACGAAAATTCGCGAAGGATATAGCTAGCGGAAAGAAAGAGCCTACTTTTGATGAGTGTCGAAAGCTGAAGGACACGTTTGATGACTTTCGGATACTCGTCTCGGCAATTGACCCGAATGGAATATTACCAGACCTTTTGGCGTTTCAATATCTTCTTGTAGTGGAATGCGAGGTTAATCAACAATTTAGAGAGCAAAAAGTAAGGGAATATCTAGAACTTATAAAAGACGATTTAGAAGATCTCCAATGAAAACGACGGATATCGTCATCGTAATAGGGCGAAAAGGATCGGGTAAATCGTACTTAATTAAACACCTTTTTCTTCCTCAATTTGGAAGTTTCGTGATCGATGACCACGTCATGGAGAGGACTAGGAATGAGTATGCTGACTTTGGATACCGTGCGAGATATATAGCAGAAATTCTGAGCAAACCGCGGGTAAACTTCTACGACAGAGAGAAGGACGATAACTCATTCGGAAGGATTTGGGAGGCTGTAAAAGCTCATTCGGTCAAATTTGGGGATACACTCTTCGTCATAGATGAAGCTCATATACACTTTTCGAAAAAGAGTTTAGCAACGGCACAGAAGGAAATCCTCCATGAAAATCGTCATTACGGCACTGGAATAATCTTAGCATCACAGAGAATTTATGACATTAATCCCATAGCATATAAGCAAGCTGATTACATTATTCTTTTCTACACGAGAGAACCACGTGAAATAGAGTTTATACGAAAGTACATCTCAAGTGAAGTAGCTGAAACTGTAAAAAACTTAAAACAATACTATTTTGTGCTTTTTGATGTAAATAATCAGCGTGTGAGAGTCCATAAGCCCATTTAGTTGTCGCAATTGTACTTTTATGTGACTAAGAAGTTGAAGAAAAATTCTCGTATATTTTTGTCCCGTTCAAAACTTTCCACAATTGCTCTAACTCGGTTGTCCCTCAGTTGAGTAAGATACGTCAGGTTTAAGTAAAACTGGAAAAAAATCTATTTCGATCCAAAATGAACGCAAAGGAAGTCGTAATTGATTTCGGCGTGGTTGTGGTAGGCGTTCTTGTAGCTCTATACATAGCCAAAATGTTGAAACTCTAGGGGTGAAAACGTGAGACTATTTTCGAGGACACTCCAACAGGTATATCCGTACACCCCCTCAACGAGAATAGTCATCGACATCCCGCGTGTAGCATTTATTAAGAAAATAAAGCTACTTTTAAGCGGTAGTATTTCAAACTCTGGAACGACAGCGGTAAATCTCCCGTCACAACCATTCCCTTACGATCTTGTACAGAACATCAGTATCACATATAACGGCAGTAAGAATCTGTATAACGTATCTGGGCAAGGATGGGGAATCTATAAATATCAAAAGACGCAGGGACAGAATCCCGCTTATCCATCCGCAGGCGCCTCAGTATCCGCAGGAGGCTCAGTACCCGTCACGGTGCAGTGGGACTTCGATATGCTAGATTTCCCTGCCCCCTTGGTTCACACAATTACCTTAACGGTGCAAACACCCGCTAATTTATTACCAAGCGGTACATCGATATCTGCTAACTTTATTGTGACAGTAGAATATGTAGACTATACTCCAGAGGAAATAGTGGCCAAATTCGGAAAGCTCAAGGCTAACGGTCTTCCTGAAGCGATAGTAATGCCGTATGTGATCGAGTTCGCGAAGCCAGTGAGTCAATCAGCAGTCCCTGTCCGAATAGATTATCTCCCCACCGGTGCCGATCTCGTGGAGCAACTTGTCTATGCCATAAATCCCAACACGGGAATAAATAACAGCGATCCAACTTATTATGAATTAGAATTAACGAGGGGAACAATAACAGAAATAATATCGAAATCGTGGCAGGCATTACAAGCTGAGATGCAGGCAGAGTACAAAGTAGCACCATACGCCCCTTCAGTAGCTCTGATTGACTACACCCATTACGAGCAGGTGGGATTCGATCTAACGTATTCACCAAGTGACAGCATGGCATGGAAATTAGCGATACAAAATGCTGACACAGTGTATTCGCTCTTTGTAGGAGTGGCGTACAACCAAGGCGAATAAGCATGTATATATTTTTTAAGGAAAAAAGTCAAGTTAGGAATAGAAATAGAAGGGAAGAACAATGCGATGGGACATATTTAGATGGTGGGAACATGGAACACCTATCCACAAAGGACCCAGACCAGTCTACCACCCTCCAGAACCCAGACCTGCCCCCCATCCAGTATTTAGATGGTGGGAACATGGAACACCTATCCACAAAGGACCCAGACCAGTCTACCATCTAGAACCCGACAAGGTGATCCATACGGGATGGAATATCGAAGGGATAGCGAATGACATACGAAAAGCACTTGCCCTCGGATATCATGCGACAGAGCAGGGACTATACGATCTAGCGAGGGCTTCAGGGACTGCGGGATATGAGGTAGGAACAGCCCTCAGAACAGGGCATTTTATACCCCTTTCGGAAGCATATCGTGAAAGTGGACAAGTACGTGAGAATGTTCCATTTCTAGGCAACATATCAGGGAAACAGTTCGCAGAGCAGGGGGCGAAGCTAGCGACCCAAGCTATACCGATCGTAGGCACGTTTGGACACCTCGCCAGTCACCCGAACGAAATCGCTTTCCAGAAGGCGAGTGACGTCATCTTCGGGATCGCGGATGTCCTGCCTTTCGGAGGAGAACTCGCCTCTGTGTCTAGAGTCGGCGAGTCATCTCTTTCTGCGGTCGCCGACTCACTGCGAAATTCTCTGGCGAAAACAGTCGGGAGCGATCTCGCAGGCGTCCAGAATGACGTGGTGAAGAGGATCGAACATTTTATATCTCCGATATCGAAAGATATCAAAATTGTGTTACCCTTGCAAAAAATTCCAAAAGACCTCCACGGAGTCATCAACAATGTGGCTAAAACTGTCGGGAACGATTTGAGGCCGATCGGACTCGCCCTCGATAACGGTCCAGTCCATATAATAGCGAGCGACGCCAACGGACTTCTGCATAACTTCGCTATTGCGAAGGACGGAATTCTTCAGCACTTCGTAGAGGACGTAACGCAAGGAGCCAAGAAGGTAGGAGAAAGTATTCTTGGGGGAGGGCAAGATATCTTCAAGACAATAAGAAACGGCGTAGAACATCTGATACATCCCCCCTATCTCGGCAAAATAGTAGCAGGACTGAGCGGTCTCGGTATCGGACTCTCAGTTCTTGGTGGACTAACGTCCTCTTCCTCTTCCACTGGACAGGCATCTGGTACATCTGGGGGACAGACTTCTGGTACATCAACGACGGGAACCTCGACGGGGACGCAATGCGATCCAACGTGCGGAGGGAACCCCGCACTCCCCCCCTGTCCGCAATGCCAAGCGATGAACGCGGGATCAGTCCTCCAGAGTCAGCTTCAAGCACTATCCTCCTCAGGTCCCCAAACTGCCGCACCTGTGCCTAGCTATGCCTCTACTCCCTCTAGCACTCCGAGTTCTACCTCTCGTAGTATATTTTCCAATCCTATTTTACTTATAGGAATAGCTATAGTTGTGATCGTTATAATTTTAATTGCGGTTATGAGGTGATAAAAAATGGTAGATTTAGCAGGATTTGGAGATTTCCTAAGAAATGTGATCAAGAATGTAGGAGAAGGAGCGGGACAGATAGTAAGACCAATCCAAAAAGTAGGGGAAGATATAAGCGGTGCGATAAGCGGTCTAGCAAGGGATATAGAAAGGGGAGCAGGGAAAGATGTGGGCAATGTCGGCAATGCAATCCGCACGGATTTGGGCGATGTAGGTAGTACAGTTCGGAAAGATTTCAGTTCGTTGGGCGACTTTTTGAGGACCCATAAGCTAGGACTAGGACTCTTAGGAGCAGGAGGCTTAGCAGGCTTAGGTGCATATGAATTTCTGAGATCGCAGGGCGGAAATAGTTATAACAGTCAATTAGGAGCGGGAGGATATTCAGGACTAGGATCAGGAACAGCAGGAGGAGCAGGACTAGGATCAGGAGGAGGACAATGTGATCCAACATGTGGGGGAAATCCAGAACTACCCCCCTGTCAGCAATGCGGTGCGGGACTAGGATATTCAGGAACAGCAGGAGGAGCAGGACAAGGAGGTGGCTCAATATTCAGCGATCCACTCGTTTGGATTATAATAGCCGTAGTATTAATCATAATAATAGCAATAATAATAATGTACTATCATAAGAAAAAGAAGAAAGGGTGATAAAAGATTCCTGACCTCGCAGAAATAGGAGACATGATACGGAATGCAGTACGAGATCTCCTACAGGGAACAGACGCTCTGGCGAAAAGATCATATCTGAAGCCACTCCTCTACGGTGCAGGAATCGGAGGCGGAGTGGCACTGGCAGGGCTAGGAGCAGGAGAAGCGATACACAGTCTTCAGGTCTCAAATTTTGGCGGTCAGCCTCTGAACCCATACCAGTATTTGGAACCGATACCGTTTAGCCCATACTACGGTTATTCCCCATACGCATTCGGTTTGTCTCAATCATTTAATACAATATTCAATCCCCTGACAATCTTGATCATAGTAATAGTTATCATCATCATTATCATAATGATAATAATGGCAAGTAGAGGGTGAGAGGATGAGCCTTAGGGAGCTAATAAGTATAGATAATGAAAACATATCAGTTAATCAAAAAGTGACTTACGATGTAACTTACTATAATTTCGACATACAAGTCACATCTAAGATTCAGCCTATAGAGGGTGCAAAAGGAAGAGCAATCAGTGCGTTAATCTTGAATGATGGAGATGCATGGGCAAAGGTAACGTTATACTACTCTCACATGACGGGATCTGTAGGAAACGTAGACGCTCAAGACGTGATCTTAGCACCGTACCAGTACCTTCTGTTAGAAAATTTTCCACTGCAACAAATTGAAGTTGTTCAGGCGAATGACATACAACAAAGCCCATTTGCATCTTCAACGTTAATCATTAGAGGATTAGAACATCCGCTTTTTGGCACATTCGGAAGGGTAGCGACAGATTACAAGGTTAGGCTAATAGCTTATGACTTAGTGCGATCCCCGATCAACATAAGTGCAAATTCTACGCAAACCATAAACGTAACATACATAACACCAATGAAGGGCAAACTGAAACTCCTAGTCTTCCCTTCAGCCCCAGTCACAGCCCAACTTTCACTTACTGACATGCTTACTCAAACTACTTTCAATGTAAATGTGAATAGCGGGAATAGTGTCTATGGAGAGTACGAAATGGATGTCAGCAAATTGATGAATATCAATAGCATAACTTTAACGAATAATAGTTCTAGTGCTGTAAGCGGATATCTAATAGTAATATATGAGGTGGGATGATGGCTTTAGCAATTCAGGGGAATCAATGCAAAACGAGAAAGTTCAGATTCATAGGGCAATTCCTCGATGCATGGGTAGGCAATAGCGTGGACGATACTCAGAGCGTAACGTTATCGGCAAACGGAACAGCAAAGCAGTACACGATACAGAGCGTCACGCCGATAACACAGGGTCTAAAAAGCTATCATGTTCTGATCATAAACGTATACGCCTATATTACTTTAGCTAGCGGATCAACATCAGGCTCAGCCATAATAACAATCCTAATAAACGGAACGACTGCCACCAGTGTAACCATAACTAATACGGCAAATCAACAAGTAATAGCGTTCCAAACTGGGGAAAATACGAATGGGTGGTCAGTGGGAAATATCCCGTCTCCAAATAATAACAATATTGAGATAAATGTAACCTTAGGGACTGGAACTGCGAGTGTAACAATATCACAAGTCCAGGTGCTAGACGTCATACAAATAAACGGAGGTACAAGCGGAACTACTGTCTCTCTTCCCTATAGCGGGACGTTTGATTATGAGAACGAAGACCCTAGCATAATAATAGCACCAATTTCTAAGGTAGCCTTAGGATACTGGGAATTTATTAGCGGGATAAACGGAACTATTACAATTTCTATTGAAGGCTCAGCCTCGGGCTCCGCAGAGTATAGTGGTACTGGTGCTATTCCTCTCACAATGCCCGCAAATATTAGCGGAAACACCGCTAGTGGTACTATTACTATTTCAGTTCCCGCAAATGGAAGTGTACAGTTCATTAATTGGTTTGTATTCATAAGTTATTTGGCTAGGAATGGTGTAACATTTCCTAACGGTGTAAATGTAGGCGATGGAGCTATAGGATTTGTAAAGGGCGTAGTATATCTTCAGCAAGCCTACTTTATGTTTGACGTTGTATCTGTATCACTTCCTGATACAGAACTTTATACTTCTCACTATCGTAATATGTTCAAATTTATAAATGGCGGTAACCCCCCCACATACCTACTAGGTCTCACAAATTATCCGCAATCTTATCAAACTATTCTAGATCTTCTTCCTGGGCCTTTGACACCTGCCAACACGTATTATGGTGGCAACATATATACATGGTTTGGGGGTAACAATCAGGGGACTATTAACTTCTTTACGGCAATCTTTAATGCAGATAATAGTGTTTTCCACATCCCTAATGAGGACATATTTAATCTATTAATAATCGAAGCTGAGGTGATTGTTTGAACGTAAACACAAATCAATATTTCTATATAATTTATAAGCAAAATTACCAAATCGAGGGGCAATATCAAATAATACGTAAATTTCAATATCAAGGTTATAATGTCATTTACGGGAAGGCACTATCTAACTGCACGGTCATAAGTGACGTTTCGGTTTCCGTCTGGTGATATTATGGCTAAGAACGATAAGTGGTATCGAAGGGCAACAAAACACACGGCTAGGAGAAAAGATAAGTGGATTCAAAAGGCAATTAAACACCGTGGAGCTTTGAAAAAATGGTTACACGAGAATCATCCTAATCTTCTCAAGAAAAATGGTGAGATCGCATACAGAAAGCTAAGAGAATGGTACGAACGCCATCAAGATGAACTTACAGAACATAGAAAGCATCAAATTCAACTAGCCTTTACACTGCACAAATTAGCGTCAAGGAAAAAGAAGAGGTGATCTTATGATATCTTTCGACTTCGATCCCAACCTAAACACAGTCCTGATCTCACTCGTAGTGACTCTTGTGTCACTTCTCTACAAAGAACATAAATTTTTGAAAAAGAGAATAAGATCTCTCGAGAGAAAAGTGGAGAGACTCGAGAGGAGGATCTATGGAAAACGCTAGAGAATTTCTCGTAGAAATACTACGAGCGATCGCTTTCGCTCTCGGTGTTCCCATAGATCCGATTCTCATGCTCATGCGGAGGGGGCGAAAAAAGTGAGGGTCAGCATAGTGGAGGAAGCTAAGCTCATTCATGTATTCATTGAAGACGAGGCATGTTCCAGAAGTCTCGAAATAGTTCAGGATCAGGAGACAAAGGAAATATTTATGAAAACAGGCGAACAAATTATAAACATATTTTACGAGGAAGATTTTCGAAAATTGACCTTGTCTGATTTTTATTATGATCTATGTCTTTACAATGTATATAAAAAATTCCTAAAGTTAATCGACACATTTCCCTCCTGAGCCCTGAGACAAAAAAGCTTTTTTTGTCTCTTGTTTAGATCTAGTATTGATGAGCCAAGAGCAGGAGGAGAAGAAGAAGAAAAAGAAAAGTGATATTCCGAAATGGATGAGAAAATATATCCAAGAAGTTTTAATTCTTCAAGAAAAATCGAAAGGGGGTAAGAAAGGTAGACCGAAATTTTTTGACTTCAAAGAAGGAGACATTACGCTCTACTATCTTAAATACGTGAAAGGGTATGGAAGGGAAAAGATATATCGTTTGCTCAATAAGCTAGCTCAAAAGATGAAGATAGTAGGCGAGGGTGAAGAATACGTCAGTGAAAAAACCATTCAGCGAAGACTTGAGGAAATAGAAGAAAAGAGAGAAGAGCTAAGGAAAGGATGGGAAGAACTAAGAGCGAAGCACGAAGAAGAGTCTACGAAAGAGAAAATCGTATACCGAGAAGAGAAACTAAAGGAGTTAGAACGTTACATTGATGACGTAAAGTCAGGAAAGGAGACTCTATCCATAAAGAAAAAGGACGAGTTGGTTACGGAACTCAGTGATTTCGAGGGGATTCGATTTCTCGCCAATAGATGGATAAATAGCGAGTTGGGAGAGAAGAAGAAGGAAAAAGAAGCGAGTAGGAAGGGAAACACTATTAGCAAAAAGTACTTTGAAAACACGTTAAGAATGGCGAAGAAACTATATGATTTCATGGTGTCACAGAAAAGGAAGGTCGATCCAAGAACATGGACATATGAGGACATTCAGGACTTCACACTACTCCTCAAAAGCCAAGGGTATCGCTCTGACACATATAGGCATGTGACAGCATGGGTGAAACTCTTCCCCGTCACCCAGGATCTCATTCTTCGTCTTAGGGGATTCCAGAGGGGGATGAAAAGTATAGGAACGAAGAAAACAT
>Ga0167616_1000477_pt1 | contig 10810 bp, 14 predicted proteins | sample OSPB_Mat_host_9__FD_111801 | JGI IMG/M metagenome (GOLD analysis project Ga0167616, IMG submission 111801) | Extremophilic microbial mat communities from Yellowstone National Park, USA - OSPB_Mat_host_9_15 (v2) (version 2) | ecosystem: Environmental > Aquatic > Thermal springs > Hot (42-90C) >... | reverse complement strand
TACATGATCGCCTACGCCGCCATGGGGATGCGGGTGTTCACGGACCCCGACACGGGGGCGCCCTACCCGTGGACCGCCGAAGGGCTGGCGAAGTACCTCACGGACATGCTGCGGATGGCGCATGAACGCCTGCTCTGGCTCATCCTCGGGCTCACGTGGGACGAGTACCAGCGAGCGGAGGGCCAACGGCTCGTGGCGGCGACGATTCGCACCGTCGAAGGGCTGACGGGCGAGGATGTCGCCCGGATGATTGTGGCGCATGTCGGAGAGGAGGTGGCGGCGGCATGGCCGCTACGGTAACGCCCCCCGGCGCCGGGTCCCCCCCGCCGAACGCGGCAGGGCCGATGCCCCGGATGCCCCTGGATGCGGCGTTCAATCAAGCGTTCCGGCCCGGCGGCGACAGCCGGCCGACGAAGGACTATGCCCGCGATCTGGGGGAGGGGGTCATGGAGGCCATCCTGTCCGGGGTCGCCGAGCAGGTGAAGCGCCAGTACGCCGGACTGGGCGGGGCCAGCGCGGGCGACGGCAATCTGTTCACCCAGCTGGCCGCCATGGGACAGGCGGTCAAGAGCATCCGCGAAGCGTTCGGCCTGTCCGGCGAGGGCGAGGGGGCTGGCGCCAACGGCGGCGACAAGGGGATCTGGATGTTTCTCGCGAAGCAGGCGGAGGTCCAAGGCCAGATCCTCCAGGAACTCCTGAAGAGCCGCACGGCAGCGGCCCCGGACCCGCAAGAGATCGCCGCGAAGGCCCAAGAGCAGCTGCTGAAGACGGTCGAAGTGGTGAAAGGACTGGTCGCCCAGGGCAACTCGGCCGACGACATTCTCCGGGCCCTCGGGCAGAATGTGCTGCAAGGCGCGCTGAACCGGCCGGATCCGCTGGATGAGGCGTTGGAGAAAATCGAGAAGCTGCGGCGCTTAGAGGGCGACCGCGGCGACAATGTGATCGACCTGGAATGGTGGAAGGCCAAGCAAGAGGTCGAGATTGAGCGCGAACGGCTGCGGCAGGAGCGCGAACGCGAGCGCGAACAACAGCAGGCCCGGAACCAACTGCTGGCCGGCTTCTTCGAGTCAGTCCGGGACCGCCCCGCCGCCAGTCGGGCGCCCGCGGCTCCGGCCCCGACGCCGATCCCGGGATCGGCGTCGGCGGGCGGCCTGCATCGCTACCACTGCGGGGCGTGCGGGAATGTCTTTGCCATGACGGAGCTGCTGCCCGAAGTGGTGTGCCCGCGCTGCCGGACGCCCTTGCGCGCCCAGGTGCCGGGGTCGCCGCCGACCCCGCCGGCCCCGGTGCCGATGCCGCCCGCCGACGGGTCAACAGCCCCGGTGCCGGAGGCGCCGCCGCCCCCGGCCTCCGACGTGACGGGACTCGATGCGCTCTGGGGTGAGGCGGATGTCCTCAGCTAACGGCGCGGTGCCGGCCCCGCTGTTGGCGATTGTGCAGCAGTGGATCGCCGGGCTCCCTCCGGGACAATTGGCGGCGTGGGCCGCTGCGGAGGTCGATGTCGTGCCGTCGCTGCTCGGCCGCTGGCCCACCTGGGCGCGGCGGTTCGCGGTGGGATGGATCGGGCCGGAGGGCATGGCGTGGCTCCGGCGCGCGGGGGAGGCGGAGTGGCGCGCGGTCGTCGATGCGTTGTGTGCGTGGCGGGCGGATGTGGCCGAGATCATCTGGCCGCACGAAGCGTGGTTCCATCGACAGTTAGCAGGGGCGCGGGATGTCCTGGTGGCGGTCGAGCGCGGCACCGCCGAGACGGTATAATAGACCTAAACCGTGTTGAGGCGGACGGGCCAGGCCCCGTCCGCCTGTTGTGTCAGGCGAACGGAGGCGGAGCCATGGCCCGCATCGACTGGGGCCGCGTCGGAGGCACCGTGGCCCAGATGATCCAACCGGCCCCCCTGATGTATCCCGGCGGGCGGTCGATCCAGGAAGAACGGTTCGGCCGCACCGGCAATCTGGCGCGCCGCCAGCTCACTAACATCTATCCGCCGACCATCGTGCCGCAGAAGAGCCCGTTGGGCACGTTCGCGCTGATCGCCCTCGTGGGCTGGGCGGTGCTGAACCCCCAGGGGGTGAGCAGCGACATCCAAGCGATCCGCGCGGCGTTCACGGCCCCGACGCAGCCGTTGGCGCGCACGGCGGCTGGGCGGGCCCTGCAGCCGACGCGGGGGGGCTAACACATGGCCCAGCCGATTATCGCGCCGAGTTCGGAACAGTACACGGTGCGCTACCGGCCGCCCATCGGCGTGCCGCAAGGGGGGACCGTCACCGGGGAGACTTGGCTCAAAATCGGGTTGGGCGCTGGGGCGCTCTACCTCTTGTGGCGCGCCGGGGTGTTCCAGCGGCTCGAAAGCGCGCTCCACCTGGGACCGACGGGGACACCCACCGGCCCGAGTGGATCCGGGGCACCATCGTCGGCGGCGCCGTCGCCGCCCGCCACATCGTCCCAGGGGTCCGGGACATCGGCTGGGCCGACGGGGACGCCCGCCCCGCCCGCTTCCTCCATTGCGAAGCCGACGGCCGTGGTGCTGACCGGGCCTGGCGTGGTGCCCGTCGGCGGCACCATTACGGTGCAGGCCCAGGCATATGGGGTGGGCACGCCGGTGTACCAGTTCTGGTACTACCCGCCGGGCGGGGTGCCGGGCACCGCGACAGGATGGGCCTCCAGTGGGCCGTACAGCCTGTCGAACCGTTTCACGCTGCCGAGTCCCGCGGTGGCCGGGGAATACCAAATCGTCGCCTACGCCCGCAGCGTGAACGCCCCGACCCACGAGACTGCCGCCCAGCGGCAGCAATATGAAACGGCCAGTAACGTGCTGTTCGTGACCGCACAGTAGGAGGGGTGGGCGCATGGCAACGACCCCCATTATTGCCCCCAGCGAGCAAACGATCACCACCAAATACCGGGCGCCGGTGATGGGGCCGACGCCGACGGAGCGCAAACTCAGCGACACGGCGGCGCTGGTGGGGATCGCCGCCGGGCTGGCCTATCTGGTGCTCAGCGCGAAGCCGCGCCCCGCCGCGTCGCCGTCGCAGAGCACGGGCACCACGACGCCCGCGCCATCCGCGACCTCGCCCGCTCTCGGGATTCCGGGAGCGCCGGAGGAGTTGCAGCAGATTGGCGGGACGGCCCACAGCGTCATTGTGGAGTGCGCGGCCATCGCCGGGGCGGTGCAGTACAACTGGTACGAGTACGGCACGAATCTGCTGCTGGCGACCTCGCCGACCAACATCGCGGTCATTGAAGGGCTCCAGTCCAACACCACGTACTTGGTGTATTGCACGGCCGTGAACGCGGCCGGCCAGCAGAGTCCGCCGAGTCCGACGCTGCTGATCCACACCGGCGCCGGCAGCCCGCAGATCTTCTACAACGTGTACCTCACCCCGACGGGCACCACGCCCACGCCGACCCCGACGCCGACCCCGACGCCGACCCCGACGCCGACCCCGACGCCGACCCTCGGGCCGGTGACGGTGAACGTGCCGGCATCGACGACCATCCAGACCCCCATCACCCTGGGGGCCTCCGTGGCGAACGTGCCCAGTGGGGCGACCGTGCAATGGTCGTGGAGCGTCACGGGGGCCGATGGCACCGTCATCGGCAGCGGCACGCCGACGAACGGCAGCCAGATCAGCTTCACGGTCACGCCGCTGACGGCCCAAACCTACACCGTGTCGGTGACCGCCGCAGCCAACGGCCAGACGGCCAGCGGTCAGGCGACCTTCACGGCTGCCGGCGCGGCCGTGCCGACTAGTGTGGTGGTCTCCGGCCCGACCCAGGCGACGGTCGGCCAAACGCTGACCTTCCGGGCCGATGCCTATGGGGTCGGCCGCGCCGTCTACCAGTTCTGGTACTTGCCGCCGGGCGGGGCGAGCCCCAGCTCGGTCCCGACCGAGCAGAATGGCTGGGTGTCGAGTGGGACGTACAGCCTGAACAACCTGTTTGAACTCACGGTGGACCAGCCGGGCACGTGGGCCGTGACGGCCTATGCCCGGGCGGTCAATGCGCCAAGTGGGGAGCAAGCCTACAAACGGCAGGGCAACACCCTCACCGTGACGGTGACGGGCTTCGCGGCATCCACCGCCTCGTCCGCGTCCGCGTCGTCTACGTCTACTGCCTCGTCGTCGGCATCATCGGCCTCCCCGGCGGCGCCCATCCCGCCGTTGACGCCTCGGCGGGGGACCCCGACGCAAACGCAGTTCAACTTCGTGCCGTCGGGCTACACCGGGCCCACGGCGACCGCTCCGACCCAGACGCCGTATGGAACGGGCACGGTCACCGAGCCCGTGCTGACGAGCACCAGCCAAGTGCCGGCGGCCACCACCGGCACGGCGGGGGTATTCGCCCGGTTCGATACCGCAGCCTTGCAAGTCGCCCGCCGTTACCCACCGGGTTACACCGGCTATATCCGGGTACCCCTCGGCAATGGCAACTTCTCGGATGTGTACGCGCACAACGGCGTGATCTCGACGGCACTGCCCAACGGCCAGCCCGTCGCCATCGTGACCGGCGGGGGTTAGGAGGGATCGCAGATGGCCGATACGCGGACCTGGGTGGGCGTAGGCGCCGTCGGCCTCGGCGGCTACCTGATCCTGACGCAACTGCCGTCCGGGTGGGAGGCCCAAGGCGCATTCTGGTATGCGTTGGGTGCGGCGGACCCCCACGAGCGCGCGACGGCCATTCACCATCTGCAAGTGTTGGCGCAGCAGGCCCAGAAGGCGGGGCAGACGCAGATCGCGAAGACCCTCGCGCAATGGGCGGCAGCCCTGGGGGCCACCCCGTCGTCCGGATCCGGGTCGTCGTCGGGTGGGCAATCGTCTCCGCACACTGTGCACACGCCGACCACTGGGGCGTCCGCGCCTGGGCCGGACCTGGGGGCATGTCCCAACCAGATCCTCCGTTTTGGGGCTCGCGGCGCGTGCGTGGCGACGCTCCAGACCGCCATCAACTACTGGGCAGCGCGGCGGGTCGTGCGGATCGACAATGCCCCGCTGACCGTCGATGGGATCTTTGGCCCGGAAACGCTGGCAGCGGTGGAGCAGTTTCAGGCGGAGGAAGGGCTGACCGTCGATGGGGTCGTGGGGCCGCAAACGTGGGGTCGGCTGCGACAGCCGAGTCCGTATCACCCGCCCGCCTCGGCGGCGTCCGCGCCCAGTGGGTCGTCCAACCCCTACCCGTTTGGGGCCCAGCAGGTGCCGGGGAGCCTGATCGTGCCGTTCCCGGTGCCGCCGACATAGGGAGGTGCAGATGATGGCGCGCACGGTTTCGGGCTACCGGCCGATGAGTGCGACCGCACCGCTGCCGCGGTCCTTGGGGCATCGGGGATCGCCCTGGACTGCTGCGGCTTTAGCGATGCTCGGCACGGCGGTTCTCGTGGTGTTGGCCCGGCGGACGCCGCCCAGCCCCTCGGCGGCGCCGGTCCCGACGACCGCCCCGGTCGTGCCGCCGCCAGCGGCCCCTGGGGGATCGCAGAGTCCGACCCCCTTGCGGCAAAACGCCGTCACGACGGGGACGTTCGGTCTCGTGACGGTCACGGCGGGCACCACGCTCTGGGCCCTCGCGCAAAACCTGTACGGCACCCCGCTCTGGTGGCCGGCGCTGTACTGCGCGAACGCGAGTACCATCGCGAACCCCAACCTCATCTACCCCGGCCAGAAGCTGTCCGTGCCCGACCGGGCGACGGCGCAGCGCCTCGCGCAGCAGTACTACCAAACGGGACGGTGCTTCGGCGGATGAGTGGGCAGCGTGTCGCGGGCGGGACGGGCCTGCACGGCCTCGCGGACTGGGTCAGCTGGGAACGGCAGCAACCCGAGGGCACGCAGATGGAGCTGATCTTGACCTTCGGCGCGATCCGCACCCCGGCGGTCAACTGGGGACCGGTCCACATCCCGAGCGGGCAGATCGTGACGGGCGACCAATTGGCGACCGCGTGCGCGGCGGTGCTCAATGCCATCCAGGCACATACGCAAGCCCTGACCGGCCTCGCGCGCTGGCCCCACACGCCGTTCGCCCAGGCGGTCGGCGCTCAATGCCGGATCCGCTGGGTCAAGATGGCACCCGGCCTGGGTGCCATCCTGGGCGTATTGGGGGGGTTAGGCACCTTTGTCGCCGGGTTGACGCTCACCGATCTGGGGGTCGTCCCCCTGGCGGCTGTCGCGGTCCTCGTCGGCATCAGCCTGGATTTGCTCGTGAATGCGTGGCAACTCGTGGTGTACGTGGTCCACCATCCCGGGGCCGTCATGGCCCCGCTGGCGCTCCTGGGGGGCGGTGCGTTAATCCTGGTAGGCGTGTGGGCCGTGATGACGGGAGGGCATCGGTCGTGACCGAGTGGGAACAGTGGATGCATCACCTGCGGGAGTTGACGGCCAGTGCGGCGGCAGCCCTAGAGCGCGGCGTCGAGCCGCCTCCCGGCGCCGCGGGCATCCCCTCGGTGGAACCCGTGATCCCGCCGGGGGCCCCCACGGGGCCGGTGCTCCACCGGGGCGCCGTGCTCGGCCAGCCCGGTATTGAGGAACCCGGCCGCGCGCTGCGCGTGAACCGCTTTCCGACCAGCGTATTCGCCCAGGAGGGCCAGACGGACATCGTGGCCGCCAATACGCCGGTCTATGATGCCCCGTTCCAGCCGCCGACCATTGGCACGCTGATCTGGGCGGCCCAGTGGAGCGCGGCCGTGAGCGCCCAATGGAGCGCCGACGGCGGCGAGACGTGGCTGACATTGGGGACGGCGCCGGCCAATCAGTGGCAAGAGTGGCGGTGGGTCGTGATGCCGGGGGATCGGGTGCTGGTCAGTGCGAGCGGTCCGGTGTCACTGGGCGCGTGCCGCCTGATCTTTGTGCCGGATGTAGTATAATCAGCAGCGAAATCTGACCCAACGATTCCGGGACCGTTGAGGGTCGCGGCACTTGCCGCGGCCCCCTTTTTGTATGACGGGAGGGGGCCGCAACGGGAGGCACAGCCGATGCAGTTCAATCCCGACTACTGGCGGCTTGGCGGGGCGGCGGGCACGGGCGCGCTTGCGGACTACGTGGACCTGCGGATGGCCCCGTTCAGCGCACGGATGACCAACAGTGAACTGTTGGCCCTGATCCTGATCGGCGCTGACGTGTTCAACCTCAGCACCGGCAATCCCAACTACAACCGCGCCATCGCCGGGGGGGCCGACTACGGCGTGGGCGTCCTGACGGCCGGTCTGCTGCGCCGGCGCCTCGCCCCGCCCGTCGTGGTGCCCACGACCCCGGCGACGCAGACGGCGCCGAGCACGAACCCGGGGTTAGCTGGCGTAGCGGCGAGCGGCGGGTCGGCGGCATTTGACCTGCCCATGGGTGGGTTCTAGTCGCTGACGGGCTCCACGCGACGACAAGGGGGCACGCACCGTGGACAACTTCATGATCGAGAAGACGCTGTACGACATCACCGATACCCGCGGCATCGCGGCGAACCAGACCAAGCAGTTCGACCCTGCGGGCAACTCCTCGGACGGCAACAACTACATGACGCCGGGGACGGTCACGTCGTCCAGCACCAATGGCGCCGTGGTGCGGGAGATCCACACCATCGAGATCATCCCGCCGCAGAACAGCAGCGGGGTCTATGAGGACCTGCGGGAAGTCTCGCTGATCCTGGATAACCACAGCGTCCAGCACATCCTCACCCTGCCCGGCCAGGGCGACATCCTCATGACCCCGCTCCGGACGCAGGTGTGGGGCGGCCCGGTGTTCACCGTGCCATTGGGCACGCCGATGTGGAAACTGCTGACCGACAAGCAGCCCAACAAGCCGCTGCGGTACACCTGCCCGAAATTCAGCCGGACGGTCGGGGTCGTCGTGTCGAGCACCTACGGTGTCTCCAGTCAGGCGAACGGGGGGACGGGCTACCGGATCATCCTGAAGGGGTACGAGTACACGCCGGCGGCCCTGCAACTCCTCCAGGCGGCCTGGGACGGCACGGTGCACTTGCAAACGGTCCGGCGGCGCTTGGACCAGAAGCCGGCCCTAGCCTTCACGTACCCGACGCCGGGGCCGCTGAGCCTTGTGACCTGGAATGCCTATCCGGGTGGGCCGCTGCAGCAGAACGTGAAGATCAACCCCTACTGGAAGTACGCCCGGAACGCGCAGGCCACCAGCCCCAACAAGCCCTATGTGTTCACGGATTTCAACGCCCTGGCCGGGGGCACGGGGCATGTCGAGGACACGTACCAGGACCTGGGGTTCGAGTTCGGCCTGAACGAGAATGCGTTTATCTTGCGCGGCTTCGGGGTGAAAGGGGTCGCGCTGCCGCCGGGTCAGACGGGGGCACCGGGCACGCCGGGGGCCAACCTCGCCCGGTTTGGGTTCATGGTGAACGGCAACTTCGAGCCCGAGGAAGAGGGCCAGAACAACGGGATCTACGCCACCGAAGGCGTGAACCCCGCGCCCTTTGGGTCCGTGAGTCCCTACATTGCCCTGGACAACGTGTTCTTCCGGGTGCCGCCGCTACCGGGCGAGTTGCTGATTTACAAGGACAACGCCGCGCCGTTCGTGGTGGACAACGGATCGCCCATCCCGGCGTTCCAGGTGGCTATCGCGATCAACGGCGTGCTGGTGGAGAGGAGCTAACGACGATGCGGAGCTACACCTTCGTACCGGGCGCCATCGCCGCCAACACGCCGACGGCGATGCCGGCGGATGCCCCGCGGTTCCAGCGGATCACGTCGGTCACGGTGTTGACCGAAGCGTCAGGGGGCACGGCCTCCACCACGAGTCCGACGGAGGCGACCGTCGTGAGCGCCGTCCCGTCGGGTGGACTGGCCGCCAACCAGTTCTACTTCACGAACCCGTCCTACGGCGCGGGGACGGGCACGTGGCAGTACGGATCCGCCACCACGACGGGCACGGTGTTCATCCTGCACGGCTACGCCTTCGGCGAGCAGCCGCGCGTGGCGTAAGCGCTGAACCCGTAGGGGGGCGGTAGTTGTGGCGGCCACCTTCGGGGATTCCACCATCCGGAACGCGATCCCCTACTGGCTGGAGCAAATCCCGTACACCGAGGAGCTGACCACGGTGGCGGCGAACAGCCAGCAGGGGATCTTCGGCATTCAGGGGTGGAACCCGACGAATAACGCGGAGACCCTGGTCTTTCTGGATCAGATCGCTGCCACACCCATTCCGGGGGTGGAGTGGGTGATCAACAACGACAAAACCCAGGGCCGGTACGATCTCGGCACGTGGCGGGATAATTGGCAACCGGTGACGGTGGGACGCGCCGCTTACCAGAATCTCAGCTTCAACGTCATCAACACCCAGAGCCAGGCCGTCACCAACTTGCGGTTCGCGTACCGGATGACGGTGTGGCGGGAGCCCATCGCCGTCAAAGTGCTGCGCGGGATTCCGCTCACGCCGGAGGAGAAACGGATCGCCCAAGACCTGCGGCTGGATTTGAACCCGGCGATGATGCGGGGCACGTCGCCGTACCCGCTGGAGAAGGTCATTGCCGAGACCTATGGCAATCGGCTCGTGGCGGCCCCGTTGAACTATGCGCTCTTGGTCCAACCGACCCCGACCGTGCAGACCTTCCACCACATCTCCACGCGGCCGAATCAACTGTTGGTGCTGCGGCGGGTGGCGAGCGACTGCAACTGGGAGGATGCGGTGACCCTCACGGTGGACCGCGACGACAATGCGGGCCATGTGCAGGTGAACCTCGCGGCCGCCCCCCTGGACCAGCCCTTGGAGATGTTCATTCCCGCGCGCAACACCCTCACGTTCAAGATCAGCGCGGGCGTGAGCGGCCTGGGGTTCATTCCGATTCGGCTCGAGGTCTGGACCATCGCGGTCAGCACGGGGCTGCTGGTGCGGATGGGCCAACTGACGCAGGCCGACATGCAACAGCTCTACGGGGCCGACGCGGGCACGCGGTTCTATGAGCATGTGAAGGCGGGGTTGTTCTAAATGGCCGTCGATCTCATGCCGCGCAATGCGCGCGTCGTCGTCCGGGAACGCGGCACGCTCCTGACATCCACCACGAGCACGCCAGTGGCCGGGGTCGTCCCGAACCGCACGAGCTTGTACCTGGTCATTCCGTATGTGGTGGTGACCACCAGTGCTACGGCCGTCACCTTGGGCATGTCCTGGACGGATCCGATTGCCGGCGCGGCCCAGTACGGGTGGCTGAACGCCAACACGCTCAATCCGGGGGTCTACCCGTTGGCGCCGCGCCAAGCCTTGGTCCAGGCCGGCCAGGTGTTGGGCGTAGCCGCCACGGCGGGCACCGCGAACACGGTGACGGTGGCCCTGGCGATTCTGGAGTTGGCCTGAGGGGGCGGTGATCCATGGCCGCCATTAACGCGGTCGCCATCGAAGGCGCGACGGTTGTTGCCGAGCAGAGCATCGTCCCGGACAACACCGGCACGCTGGTGAACACCATCGACGCGGATACCAGTACCGCCACCATCATCAACGCGAAGGTGGCGGGGCTGGTCAATCTCGCCACCCATGCGTTCTCGGCCTACCCGTTGGTCCCCGGGACAGACGTGGCCCACGACACCGCAGCGGGCGTCGGGGCGCTGGCGGCGAACCAGGGGCTGCAAGCCGGCGAACTGGTCAAGGTGGGCAAGGTCACCGGGATCAGCACGGCCGCGACCGGCGTCGCCACCGCGAGCGTCACGTTTACCACCGCCTTTCCCACAGCGTTGGATGCCGTGTTCCTGAGCCTCAGCGATCCGTCTGCCACTGCCGGCATTAGCGGCGTCTGGAGTTCGGCGGAGGCGGCCACGGGGTTTACCATCAACGTGAATGTCACGACCGCAGCGGCGGCGGGATCGACGATTGCCTGCTACTG
>Ga0167616_1000474_pt1 | contig 10830 bp, 11 predicted proteins | sample OSPB_Mat_host_9__FD_111801 | JGI IMG/M metagenome (GOLD analysis project Ga0167616, IMG submission 111801) | Extremophilic microbial mat communities from Yellowstone National Park, USA - OSPB_Mat_host_9_15 (v2) (version 2) | ecosystem: Environmental > Aquatic > Thermal springs > Hot (42-90C) >... | reverse complement strand
TTTTAATTCCCCCTTTGCCTTGTGTTTTCCTGGTGCCTGGGTTGGTGCCTCCGAAAGGGGGGTTAGGCTACTTGGATGAGCCAGTGGGTCGATACCCCACTGTTTCCACCACCCCAAGAACAAAACCATTAACCCCGCAGAGGGAGTAACGCCCAAGACCCCCACAATAAAAAACCCACCCATCAAGAGCGAGGAGGGGGGTCATTCACCCGTTGCGTATTTGATACCAACGGCTTGCGTCTTCATCACATGCTTAAGGCTCTATTCTCCTGGAAGTTCCATTAGCCGAGTGAGACTGCGTAAATCATTATGGAGTAGATTACTAGTAATGTAACCTTACTTGACTCGAAGGAGAAGCCTAACACGTCACCGTTAACGAAGCCTAACCTTAAATTACTCAGTCTAGTCACCAGCAGTGCCACCACTATGGCTGTTAGTAGGCTAACCGGTACGAGTAGTATGAGGATAAGTAAGTCCCAGTGGTACATGAGGGGTACAGCCGCTGTTGATACTAGGCAAATTATGGTTGATAACGCCAGGTTAACCCCACCCTTCGACCCCATCACAAATAGTTTACCGACCCCAGACTCACCCGGCTTACCGAGGTGGGCTGTCATGAACATTGCATATGCCGCCGATGATTCGGCGATGGGTAAGGTTACCATGGCCGCCTTACCCATTGATGAAACTGAGGAGTAAACCAGGACCAGGTCTATTAGGCCGAGGGCCAGTGCAAAGGCCCCCCTATGTGGGTCCTTAAGCACCCTAACAGCCTCCTCCCCCCTCCTACCCGTTAGCAGTACTTCGCCGAAGTCCAGGAAGCCGTCCATGTGTTGGAAGCCATTGATGATGTACATTAACGCCACGGCTAATGCAACTCCAATTGGCCTACTGATCAGTAGTGGTGGTGTTGAGAGTAAACCCTCAATTAGGCCTATGAGGGGTGTCCAGTAGAAGTGCCTTGGGGCCAGGTTAAACTCACCCCCGGCGGGTATTATGGTTAGGAAGGTTAGTAGGCTCCTAAACCCTGCTAAGGATTCCCTTAACCTCGCTGATAAGCCTCTCCTCATGTTCAACACCCCTCACCGCTATCCTAACGTGCCTACCCCCAAGTCCAATGAAGCCCCTGGGTGTTCTAATCGCAATACCCCTATTAAGCAATTCCCCGTAAAGCCTCTCAGCATCAATTGGTGCCTCGGCCAGTATGAAATTTGCCCTAGAGGCGTATACCCTGAAACCCAGTTCACTAAGGCCATTAACCAGGAACTCCCTAAGCCTAGGTATCTCAGTCCTCGACTCCCTTAGAAAGGCTGAGTAGGCCTCGGCGTATTTGCCATAAACCCCCTTAACAACCTCATCAGCACAGCTATTAACGTTCCACGAAGGTAGTATGGCTCTCACCAGCTTCACTAGGTGGTCATTGGTCGAGTATAGGTAGCCTACCCTCAACCCAGGTAGCCTAAGCTCCTTAGTTAAGGACCTAACCACAACCACCTTACCATGGCCACTACCCATTAGGCTCATGGATGGATCATCAGATAGGTTAATGTAGGCCTCGTCAACTATGAGTAAGCCAGCGGCGTCGGCAATCTCAAGCAGCTCATCCCTGCTGTGTAGGGTGCCCGTTGGGTTACTTGGATTGCTCAGAAGCACCACCTCACCCTCCCCAGCCTTCACGTCGCCGAGGGTGAATGATGATTCACCGTGGGGCATAACATGGTGGGTAACCCTAAAGCCAATAAGCCTGCAGTAATACTCAAATTCAAGGTCACCGTAGTTGGGTGAAACAATGACGCACCCCCCTAAACCAAGCAGCCTAGCTACCATTAAAGAGGCGTATAGGCCCTCAGAGGCACCGTTGGTGGGAACCACCTCATCCTCATTAACACCGTTGAACCTGGCTATTGTAGCACGTAGCTCGGCGTAGTCGTAATCTGGGTATGTTGAGTAGTCGCATCCCCTAATAAGCTCAATGACGAATCCTGGAGGGGCTAGTGGGTTTAGGTTGGAGCTGAAGTCCAAGATACCTGGCTTAGCTAACCCACCATGAATCTTCATTGAGGTACCTGAGGTAGTGCTAAATATAAAGCTTCGTAACCTTCAATGTGATCAATATCCCTAGCCTGAGTGAGGTTTTTAATTGGCTGTTTTAGGAGAATGCCGATGCAAAATAGCGTTAAGGGTATGTTTGGATCATTACCCACGTTATCCAGTCTACTTAAGCGTGATACCGTTAACATGGAGGCTAAGGTGGTTAAGGCGATTAGGGAGAGGGGGGTTAGCAACATACTTAAGGCCCTTGAGTCAAGCCTTAAGGGCCTCGGTGAAGCCACGATTGATGTGCTCAGCGGCTTATCAGTTGGGAGGCACGTAATGATAATGGGGCCTGTGGGTGTTGGTAAGACCACGTTGGCTGAGGAGATAGCCAACATACTTGCGCTTGACGATCCACCTTACATTGAGGTGGCTTGCCACAGCCACATGACTGCGACGGAGTTGACGGGTGACATTGACATAGCCGTTGCCCTACAGGCCGGCCTAGACCACCCACTGGCCTACATACCAGGCCCCTTGGTTTTATCCCACGGCAGGCTGCTCATAATGGACGAGATAAATAGGCTAAACCCATACAGCCAAGCCTCGTTGCTGCAGGCCCTGCAGGAGCACTACGTCTTCATTAGGGGTTTTAGGATAAGGAGTGACTTCCTGATGATAGCCACCTCTAACCCAGCTGAGTACTCAGGCGTCTATGAGCTTAGTGAGGCCTTGGCCGACAGGATGAAGGTCGTTGAGATCCACTACCCCGATAGGGAACTGCTTAAGGCTATACTGGAGTGGAAGGCCAACCTAACCCTAAGCCACATTGGCGTTAAGGTACCCGGCATGCTCACCGATGTCTTAACCAACTTCGTGACCCTCATAAGCCAGGACGGAATGATTGAGGTCTCCCCAAGCATAAGGGCCTCAATATACGCCCTAGCCAACACCATGGCCAGGGCGTGGATTGAGAGGAGGGAGCCAACCCTAGGTGACCTTAAGAGGGAGGTCATAGCAAACATGGCGCATGTGATTAGGGGGAATTTCTCAAGCGAGACTGAGAAGAGGGATTACCTAACCCGCAAGTTTGATGAGGCAGTGGTGATAAGCAACAGGTTGAATAGGCGCTAGCGTGTTTACCCGTGGTGTGGCTTGTCCTTGCTTTTAATCGCTTCTAATTGTGCCATGGGTACCCCTCTTGAGGGTTCATATGCAGTCACCCTCAGGTCATTGGGGTTGGTTGAGGGGAACACCACTACCCTCACATCCACCCTTCTCATGAGGTTAAGAGGGGCAATTGCATCCCCCTCCAGCAGTACCTACTCATCATCCAGGTACCTAAGGGTGGTTAACCGTTGAAGGAGGTTGGCACGTTAGGGTTAGTGTTATTAATGGTTAACCGGTGGGTTGGGTGAATGCAAACCGGCTCTGGAGATAGGGCTATTGTGGCTCCTGGTGAGGAGCTTGGGGTTGAGGAGGAGTACCTACCTGGCGATAACGCCTACGTGGACTCAGGATACGTTAAATCAATGGTTCTTGGGGTTGCTGAGTGGGATAGGGTTAACCACGTGGTTAACGTTAGGCCCCTTAAACTCAGCCTAATTAGGCCAGGGCAGATAGTCTACGGTAAAGTGTACTACTTCCCCAATGATAAGGTTGCCATGGTTAGGATATTTGCTGTTCAGCAGCAGGATGGGGTCAGGAGGATTCAACCTGAGACTGGAATCCTCTATGTAGCCTACGCCTCGGAGGAGAGGATAGGCACCGTTTACGATGCCGTTGGTTTAGGCGACCTGGTTAGGGCTAGGGTCCTGTCAAGTAAACCACCATACCACATAAGCCTAAGGGGCCCGCTACTGGGTGTTGTAGAGACCAGGTGCCCCCAGTGTAGGGCTGTTATAATACCAAGTTCAACCGTTAGTAGGTTAACGTGCCCAGTCTGCGGATTCACCTTCAGGAGGAAGACGGCCCCATCATGAGCCTCCTGAATAATGCTTAATAAACTACGATTTTAATGGGACTTAATGTGGGTTGTTAAGAACCCCTACATTGGCCCCAGGATTAGGGGTGTTAAGGCTAGGTTAATTTCAATGGATCAGTTGAGGAACCTAGTCTTCTCAGCAAGCATTGATGACTTCGCATCCTCACTGGCGCAAACCTCATATAGGGCGGTGGCGGAGAAGATAACCAAGGAGACACCGCCCAACGTGGTGTCTGAGTTGATAGAGGGGTTAGTCATAGGTGAGTTGTGGGGTATGGCATCGACAATGCCTGGTGAGGTTAAGGATGTGTTGAGGCTGTACCTGCTTAGGCATGAGGTGGACAACATTAAAACCATCATTAGGTTAATGCTGTCTGGCCAATACAGCCGTGAAAGGGCTGAGAAGTCCATAAGGTGGTTTATTGAGGATGCGTTAGGCAGGAGGTTCATCCTAGGTGACTTATTGAACGCGAATAACATTGATGAATTGACTAGCCGCCTAACAGCCCAGCGCCACCAATCCAGTAATTACCTGGTTAAGGCGATGGATATAGCTAGGAATAACCCAGGCTTTGATGAGGTTATTTACGAAACAATGCTTGATAGGTCATGGCTTGAGCCGCTTACGAAGGCCCCCAACCCAATTAAGGAGGTTTCAGAGTTCATGGTCAATTTCTACAACATAAACGTGGCCCTTAGGGGTAAACTGTGGGGTGTCCCTATTCAAGTGGTTAGGGCTTTAATGATACCAAGTGGCCTTGGACCTGAGCTTGAGAGGAGGTATCAGGAGGATGTGCCCAGGCTTCTTGAGTACCTTGCAGGTGACCCCATAGTGTCGCCAATATTGTCAAGCGGCTTCAATGAACTGGGTGATGTGGTTAGGTACCTGCACGTTTCCTACTTCACGGCCTACAGGAGGTTTGCGCTATCAATATTCAATGAAGGTACTGAGTTCTCACCGGCCTCGGCGTTGGCTATGGTGCATTTAAGGGACCTAGAGGCTCAGGTCTTATCATCAATATACAACGTGGTTTGGAGCAACGCCCCCAGGAACATTAGGGAGAGAATGTACCTGATTCTCATATCATAGGGTAAAGTTTTTAAGCGTTATTATTTTGCGGATAACGCATGGTCTCAGGTAAGATATTAGCCGTGGCAGTAATGGTTGCATTGGTGGTTGGAGTGACAGCAGGTTATGGGGTGGCTATTGCACATACGCATGCAGCCACGTACACCACCACGGTCACCTCCACCACAACGACGACTGTTACGTCAACTTCAGTATCAGCAACTACGCCCACACCATCAACGCAGCCATTTGTGGTTGGCGCTGCAGGTACCTTGAAGTTTGCCTTCACAGATGTGTTAAATGTAATGAAGAGTATGTACCCAAGTTTAACAATAGGTCAACCATACTTTAAAGGTAGCGGTGAGGTAGCGGGGTATGAGCTCACCACTAATCAACTTAGTGTAATTGCCTCAGCTGACACTACAACTATACCGAGCGTCCTATTTACCCACAACTACACGGACTATGAGATAGCCTTCGGAATAACGCAAATGGTCATAATAGTTAACTTAAACACGACAGCTGGACAGGAGATTTATAATCTCTGGAAGGAGACCCAGGGTTATGTGCCATTATCAGCCCAGTGGAATGACACCTGGAGGAGAATATTCACCATAATAGCCTTAAACTCAAGTACTATTGTTGGGGTCTCTAACCCATTCACTGACCCATCGGGTTACCAAGCCATGTGTATGGTTAAGTTAGCTGGTTTAACATTCTTCAACAATGCCTCATACCTATTTGACGCAATCTACGGCCACTCGGGCAAGTACATGATGAGGAACACTGAGGTTGACCTACTCACATTGATGAGTGCTGGGCAAGTTCAATTCATACTATCAGCCTACACCAGTAATGCAATACCCCAGACCCATATCTACAAGGGCACAGCTTACATAACGTTACCACCCATGGTTAACCTAGGTAACTTAAGCTATGTTAACTACTATCACCAGGTTAACGTTACTTGGACTGAGGTTGGTGAGACGAGGACCTTCATCTGTAACCCAGTGGTCTACACGGCTACGATACCTTACAATGCCCCTAATACAACAGCCGCATTGTACTTCCTACTACTGCTATACAGCCCAACAGGTCAAAGGATACTTGAGGAGAACGGTATTCAACCTATAGTACCTGGAATTGTCTATGGGAATTACAGCAGTGTACCAGCTGCATTAAGGCCATTCACGGCGCCTGTTAGTCAATACCCACAGTATGCCTCAATATTCCCGGTGCGTTAAGGGATGCTCAGCGGTTCATTGTTTATTTAAAAGGTACCTTATTCCCGTGTTGGGTATGGTTTATGCAGGTGAACTACCGCTTAGAGTGGCGCTTGCGGTGTCCATACTCATACTCCTACTTCTCATAGTCTACCCAATCGTACTTCTAATCACACTTGGTTCAGCTCAACTGGCATCAGCCCTCTCAGTGGGTAGCTTCATTGATGCAATTGAGGTTACGGTAATAATGTCGACCCTATCAGCCCTCGTGGCCATTGTAATGGGAACCCCCTTAGCATACCTACTGGCCCGTTATGAATTCCGCTTTAAGCAAATCCTCGACTCAATAATAGACATACCGATAATGGTGCCTCACATAATAGTGGGTATAATGATTGTCCTCGCCTTCGCGTCCAGGTACAACATCATCTTCAACACATTAAACCTAGTAGCCCACAAATTAATGTTAATTGATGCCGCATTGTCAAGGTATGGTCTACTTCATGCTTTACTATCACCTGTGGTAAATGCCCTGGTTAACCTCTTGACGGGCATCACGGGTATTAGATTCGTGAATACCCTGTGGGGCGCCGTGGCTGCCGTTGCCTTTCTATCATCAACATATTACATTAGGGTTGTTGAGGCTGCAATATCAATGGTTAACCCTGAAATGGAGATTGTGGCTAGGACCCTGGGGGCTAGCCCAAGTAGGGTATTCGTATCCATAACGCTACCCAAGGTGTGGAAGGCTATGGCCAATGGGGCTCTCCTTTCATGGGCCAGGTCAGTATCTGAGGCTGGGGCCCTATTCATAGTGGCCTACAGCATCTACTTTAACGGTAACTATATTTACCCTGCATCGGTTTACATTTATGAGAGTTACGTGGGGGTTGGGCTTGCTAATGCTGTTAAATACTCCGCGGCGCTGTTAATCATAGTTCTTATAATATTCGTGGCCTACAGGGTTGCCCTAGGCATTAAGAGGGGTGGTTAGGGTTGGATGCCGTGAGGCTTATTAACATCGAGTTAAGTTTGGGTTCATTTAAACTGGGCCCATTATCAACCTCCATGGCTAATAGAACTTATAATGTGATCATGGGCCCCACAGGTAGTGGTAAATCAACCCTACTTAAGGTTATTGCGGGGGCTTATAGGCCTAATTCAGGATCGGTAATAGTGGATGGAGTTGATGTTACTAATAAGCCACCTGAATTAAGGGGGATTGCCTATGTTCCACAGGGTTACGCGCTCTTCGATCACATGACTGTCTACGGGAACATTGAGTATGGCCTTAAGGTGAGGGGGATGCCTAAGTCAATTAGAGCCCGTGAAGTCTATAGAATAGCTGAGGACTTGGGGATAGTTAACCTACTCAATAGGAAAGTTAATGGGCTTAGCGGTGGTGAGAGCCAGAAGGTTGCCTTAGCCAGGGCACTTATTGTTAGGCCAAGGGTGCTGCTCCTGGATGAACCAATGTCCATGATGGATGTGAGCACGAGGGAAAGCCTAATACCAACACTCAGGGAGATACCGAGGAAGTACGATACAGTGGTCATTCACGTCACCCATGATAGGGATGAGGCCTATGCCTTAGCTGACAAGGTGACAATCATCAACAATGGGCGGTTGATTGAGGAGGGTGAACCTGAGGAGGTCTTCACAAGGCCTAAAAGGCTATTCACAGCCCAGTTCGTAGGCTTCACAAACATAATCCCAGCTAAGGCGGTTAAAACACAAGGCGGATCCACGGTTCACGTTGGCGACTTAACGCTACACTCAAGCGAGGGCATTGAGGGCAGCGTCTACGTCTGTATAAGGCCCGAGTGGTTTAATGTCACTAATGAAGGGGGGTTAAACGTGATTGAGGGTACGGTACTAGACGTTGAGAGGGGTAGGATGGGGTATAGGGTTAAGGTAAGCGCCGGTGGGGTCACCTTCAACGCCGTGGTTCAGTCTAAGTTAAGTAGTGGGGATGTGGTTAAGTTATCAATACCTCCAGACATGGTTCACTTGATACCGGCATATTAGGGGTGCTGCTTTAATAGGTTTAGGTGGGTGCGTGCGTGATGAGGAGAGGCTTCATAATAGTGCAGGGGCTGCTGCCGATGATGCTGATATCGGTCTACCAGTACAGTTGGAACCTACTCATGAAGCCGCTGATGAATAGCCTTAACGTTAACCTACCTGTAATCCAAGTATCCTACTCGCTATTCGTCCTATTCTCAACCATATTTCAAGTGTTGGGTGGTTACATTGCGGATAGCAGGGGCCCCAGGTTAATTGGGGTGATTGGTGGTGCATTGGCTGGTCTAGGAATGATTACTGCATCAATGGTGAGCAACATTGCCCAGTTCTACATACTTTGGTCCATTGGGAGCATTGGTGTTGGTTTCATCTACGGGGTTTCAATAAACCTGGGGGTTAAGTGGTTCAGTGGTTCGAGGGGTTTGGCAACTGGCTTGATAAACATGGGGTTTGGCATAGGTGCTTCACTATTTAACCCAGCAATATCAATCCTCATATCCCGTGGCGAATACAAGTTCTCCATGGTTTTACTGGGTGTGTTAATGCTCATAGTGATAATGCCGCTAATGGCCACGGCTAAGTATCCCCCCACCTCGACTAAGCGTATTAGGTTTAGTGAAATACCGCCGGGCTTCTGGCTTATATTAGCATCATTCTCATTAATGGGCATACCCCTTCAACTGGCTTCCTCAAGCTTATCCGTGATAGGTGAAGGCTACGGTTATCTAATAGTGGCGGCAGCATCATCACTGTTGCCATTGTTCAGCGGCATTGGTAGGCCAATAATAGGTTCAATTTCGGATAAGCTGGGTAGGAGGAGGACTATACTGGCGGTGGGCCTAGTTCTCACGGTGTTTACCATGATCTTGGCGATACGTTCACCCATAGCCTACATAACATCTACGGTTGCCATAGGCATCCTAGGGGGTTCGCTTATAACGCTCTTCGCATCGCTGATCGGCGATGAATACGGTATAGGGTCGTCAACGTTCCTATTCGGCATACTGTACAATGGTAAGTTCGTATCAGCCTTAATAGGCAGTGTGGCCTTTGCCGAATCAGTGGAGTTCATCAAAGTGGGCGGTTCCTTAATACTTGAATCCGCCCTAACCCTACTATCAATGCTACCATTCGTCCTATTTATGAGGACTACTTCAAGTAGGGTCAATTATTTGGAAAATGCTTAATAATGCGTGGGGATGAGGCCTGTATGGACCCGGATAAGGCATTAAGCGTAGTGGGTTACGTGGTCTTAACCGTGGTGTTGGTTTACCTGGTGCTTAGCGTGATGGGTATTGTTAAGATACCGTGGGCCACAGTGGGGGGTTTCAGCATGGAGCCAACCCTCGAGGCAGGTACCCTGGTTGTGCTGTGCCCAGTGCCCAGTAACGTTACATCACTCCTTGGGCACGTGGTGGTCTACGACCACTATGGCGAATACATAATACATAGGGTGATAGGTGTGTACCCATCAGAGGACACGTACTACATAGTCACCAAGGGTGATGCAAATCAGGTTGCTGACCCATGGGAGACCCCTGTTAACCAGGTTTATGGTGCCGTGTGCCTAGGCGTGCAGTACATTGGCCTAATAACCCTCACATTAAGGAAGCCACCCACTTTGATACTAGCCATAGTGGTACTATTGGTGCTTTGGCTGGTACTCGATGAGACTGAGAAAAGGGTAAACAGCCGGGATGCGCCATAGGGTTAAGCCCTTCACCTTCTTCTAAGCAATATCAGTACTACCGCTGCAGCGATAACTACCACCGCTACTATTGATCCTGCTAACGCCGCTGATGATAACGATTCAATAACCATCATGGTGCTTATGGTTGTTAACGTCAAAACGCTGGTTGAGGTGGTCGTTGAGGTTACTACTGATGTTGACTCAACAGTTGAGGTAGTTGTCGTGGTGGTCGTGCTGGTCTCCATTACTGTGCTGGTCACCGTGGAGGTGACCGTGGTTACGGTGGTTGATGTGACCGTAGCCGTGGTGGTGATGGTTTTAACAGCTGTAGTGGTGGTTACAGTGTGGGTTACTTGGGAGGGTGTAGTCAGTGGTATTATGGCTAGGTATATTGAACTCGTACCATTCTCAAGGTTTTCAAGCATTTGCCAGGCTAGGTACAGGTAATGCCCTGCAATGGCTACCCCAGGTACTATGAATGACGTTTTCAACGTGTAGTTGGCTAGTGTAGTGAAGCCTGCGCCATTCCAGTAGAGGGCGCTTAATAATCCTGCTGTTGGGAATACTGGCCGTCTCTCTGGAGACGGTGGTTTGTGTTCGTTTATCCACCGTCTCCTTCTCGACGGTCGCCCCAGGCCCCCTCACCGCAGTAGCTCCCCACCCGTCGCCGGGGGTTCCCAGCCTCTGCGGGTCTCGGAAACCCAGGGTAACCAATTAAGGTGCTGGGATTGGGTTTTAAAACCTATCGCTTCATCACCAATGGCAATAAACCCTACGAATAATCACGAAAACCGAAACTGCCCCT
>Ga0167616_1000469_pt1 | contig 10881 bp, 17 predicted proteins | sample OSPB_Mat_host_9__FD_111801 | JGI IMG/M metagenome (GOLD analysis project Ga0167616, IMG submission 111801) | Extremophilic microbial mat communities from Yellowstone National Park, USA - OSPB_Mat_host_9_15 (v2) (version 2) | ecosystem: Environmental > Aquatic > Thermal springs > Hot (42-90C) >... | reverse complement strand
TCCCTCACGGGACTTTTTAACAATCTACAACAAAAAATCCTTTCCTTTCTGGGGCTTCCCCTGGGGCAGAGGAAGGCGAACAAAGCCATAGCAGCCGCAGGGGCCGCATTCTTGGCCCTGGGCTTCGTCGGCGTGGCAGTGTTCGGGTATCTGATTTTTAAGGGTGGGGGATTTTCTAGCCTCACCGGCATGGCCGACGGTATAGGGTTAATAGTTAGCCTAGTCGTGTTGATAGCAGGGCTTTTTATGAAGTGACCCAAATGGGTTGGCTGCAGCGGAAAGACATTTTTCGTTTTTTCATTTTCCCTCAAATTCCTAATTCTGTTTACATATTTAATCAGGAGGAGGGCCGTAGAAGTGGCAACCAAGTCTACGGGGTTAGTTGGCGAGATCCAGAAACAATAGTTTCAATCCCCGTCAAATTAAAGGGAATGGAGCAGGATGTAGTAGAGGAATTGCATTTTGTGATAGACCGAGGAGAAAAACAAAGCGAAGAAGACGCAGTAGTACTCGGCGGCGTGAGAGCCTTCACAAACGCAGGCGTGAACGAAGTCCCGATCGGAGGCTCATTCTCTATATTGAGACCGTTTTTAATTACCTTTATGATTCCATGGATATTTATCTCTTACTTTTTGCTAATACTAATTTCGGGCGGCATTGTGAGCGGAAACTTAGGATATTTCCTTTTGGGACTTTCCGTATTTGCGATAGTTTATCCCCTGCTGATGTTTAGCGTTTACACTTCTACAAGGCCTATACGGTATGTGGAATTGTTACCAGTCGGCACAATAACGGGGACAAACGCCCTTGAGATAAACGGTAAGATTATAACGGTGGAAGGGGAAGGCGTAACGATTTACACGCCTAGCCCCAACCAGGTAGGCGTAACTACGTTTTTGCGACGGATGAGATTAGGGCCCATAGTGTTAAAGGACAATGAAGCCACACTAATTAGCAGGGCAGGTGTGAAATTCGTTGAGGCTGAGATGTGGAAACAAAAAGCACGGAGCTTCGCATTAGCGGCGAGGGAAGGAGGTGTACTAAGCACCCCGCAACAATACTTAGCATCCATAAACCAGTTTTCCTCAGGCAGACTTAGGCGTATCGCTTTACCGTTGGCCGTTATAGTCATGGCCGTGATTATTGCTGGTTTAGTGTTCATCCTCCTGCAGCCTACCGTGGCACCTGTAGCAGCACATAACGTAACGTCAACTACAACTACCGTTACCAACGCCACAAAGACAGTGGTGTTTTAATGCCTTTTTCTGTTCCTATTTCCATTCCTATTTCATTTCAACAAGAAATACTTTTTTTGTTATTCGTTATGGTGTTGTCAAATCTTTTAGAATTTTTTCTCATGCGTGACTACGGTTTACGGGCCAGGCTCTTGGCTGTTCTCTTCATCGACCATATTTATGTTATTATTGCATGGACGTTAAACATTAATTATACGCTTTTTTATCTCTATTTCGCAAGAATTGACAGACTCCTCGACATTTCTGCGGATTTAGTGCTTAACTTTCTTTTTATAAGCACGGAAGCGGGATTTGTTCTGATACCCTACTTGTTTCCTGAGCTTTCCAATCTAGAACAAGGGATTTTCCAAAGAAATGTGAAGAGGAATGGATCACAAGGGGAGAGTTAAGGCCTTTCTGATTAATGAGGGGTATTGTGGCGATAAGCTAACGCCTGAGTGCGTTCAAAACGCTATCGATGACGTGTATGAGGAGTTTGAAAACAAGTGCGAAAGTCCCGACCAAAACACGCAGTGCCAAAGGTTATTCGATCTGTTGACATCGCTAGATCGAACTAAGGTTTTTCTAGAAAAATACGCTAACAGGTGAGAAAATGGCAGACTGGATACAGCACGCAGTAAAACGGCCGGGGCGTGTACACAAGTATATAGCCCGGGAATATGGCCAAGACTGCTTTAATGAGAAGGGCGACATAAAGATGCAATGCCTTAACGAAGCTATCCAGGATGTGAAAGAGGAATGCGAAGAGCATGAGACGCAACAGTGCTTAAGTTTACTTCGTGCGTTGGAATTAGCTAAGCGGCTGAAGCAGATGCACTAGTAATATACATATTATATATAATAGGTATAGTGTGACATCCGTTTTTTCCTTATTGTTAAGATGAAAGTCGGTCAAGTGTTATTGGGAGCGTTAGGAATCCTGCTAGTTTTAGGGATGATGTTACAAGCGAACGCAGTAACTGTGCAACCCCCTTCAACCACAATTTATGTTAATAGCGGTGGAGTTATTCCATTTTTATTATCGCTCAACACCGTTTCAGGGAAGGCATACCATGCTACCATATCGCTTTCGGCCCAAACGGGCCTGACCGCAACGGCTAACGTTACGGCATACCCGTCAACAGGCACAAGCACAACAAACGTAACAACACCAGTGGGGATTACCGTTAGCGGAAACCCTGGCGTATATCAGCTCAACCTAACGGTAACGGAGTATAACAGCAGCACAACCCCGCAAAGCGTGCTAACAACGTATAAGTACACTACTGTTGTACACATAATAAGCCCGCAAACGCTTTCTCCCCTGCTCTCGGCTTCTACCACATCATCGCAGCAGAAAAGCGTTAACGTGGTTATACCTTCAGGGGCGTCGGGTTGGTACTTAAAATATAAAGTGCTTTACCCCAACGTTACGGTAGCGTCAAAGTACTTTAGTAATATGGTTTTAGGTGCTACTCCCTCGATAAACATCACCGTTACGCCTTCGGCTGTAAGCGGAACTACCAACGCTACTATTACTTTCAATGTTACGGTGAAATCAAACTTAAAGTTCGGGGAAGTCCCTGTTACCGTTGTCGTCAACGAATCTCTTCAAGGCACCAACGCATTATACAGTACGCAGGTGCTGCATTTTAACTTCTTCATCGTGCCTACAAATATACAAAATATACTAGTTACTAGTAGCAGATTCAACAATTTTACTACCTTCGGACATGTAAAATTTGGGAATATTTCGATCATGAGTGCTAATATGCCCGCTTCCATCCTTTCGATTGTAAAAGCGTCAAACAACGTACAAATATTGTTTAATAATACTTTCACGGGGATGGTAAGTTTTCAGACTAATGCAACGCCCACTGCAGTATATGCGGATGGGCAAAAACTGGCAGAAGGGCCTTACACACTGCTAAGCAATATGCCCCTTGGGACTTGGACTGTAATAGGTAATACCGTATACATCAATGCCGATCCAAGTAACGTAACTGTCGTTTATAGTAACTCTACAAGTAGCACAAGTTCTACTACTACAACAACTACTACAAGCACGGGAACTACTACTACATCTTACACCACAGAAATTACCAATTTCTACCACCAGCACAGAGACTTAGTGTTAATTTCTGTGGCGTTGCTGTTTGTTGTTATTATAATAGCCGTTGTGGTTAGCAAACGTTAAGCCAATCTGTTTTTTTCCTGTGTTTTAGAAGGAGTATGAATAACGCACTACGTTCGGTCTTAGCTGTAGTGTTACTAAGTATTTTCCTGGTTGGGGAAGCAGCAGCAGCATATAGCATACAGCAGGCAGGCGAAGCGGCAGGTGCAGGTGCAGTAACGGGTGCGGTCATCGGCAGTTTTATCCCAGGGCTGGGCACCCTGCTGGGGGCCGGGATTGGGGCCCTTGCAGGGTTTGTCGCAGATAGTGTGGTGCAGCTATTTACGGGAGCACCCACAACATCCAACCAAACGTTATGGAACGTATACGCTGAAGATGTTTATAACGCTATAGCGTCACAATCCCAATTAATAGCAGACCAAGAGACAACGCAAGTTAACTTATTGCAGCAATCACAACTACCTTTCACGTTAACGGCCCAAAAGTGGGAGCAGGTAAACTATAACCAAAACATAAACCCATCTAACCCCTACCAATTTTACCAAATGTTACAACAAACTGGCTTTCTCTCTTATGCCCAGAAACTTGTGCAAGGAATGCAGGGAGTTTGGATGACGGAACAAACTGAGATAAATTCTGTAAATTCAGAAATAAGCCCACACCACTTGGAAATATCCTATAATACAAATCCCGCTGAAAATAGTTCTATTTCTTTCGTAATGAGCTCAGGCTTGGCATATGTAATAATTGTAGTAGGCAATGTGATTGCTACTGGCAGTGCTGCGGACATTTACAAAGTTATGCCTAACGGCACACAGTTTTACGCATCCTTGTATTCGAATGTTAACTTATCTACGGGTGTTTACTATACTAACGCCCCGAGTTATGTACTAACAATTATTGCTAACCCACAGCAAGGAATGGCCTTTGTATTTTCATATTCAAGCGGTTCTTACAATACCATCCCCATGAATTTTAATACGCCTAGCTCTGTTTATTTAGAAAGTACATCAACCAATACAATAATAAACAAAACAACCTTACCACAAGAGAACTTAACAACAATTGCACAACAAGTAGCCCTTTCCATGCTAGGGGCAGCACAAGCGGAATATACAGTATTAAAAACGTTTGGCTATACTAACGCTTCCGCAATCCCCCCAAACATCACATTACCCACTATAAATCTAAACATTGGTAACTTTAGTAACTTTTCCTCATCTCTACAAGCTTACAATTTATATTTGGCTCAATATGTGAGAGAATTACTACAAATACAACAAACGCTACAGCAGTTGGAAAATGACGGAAAGTTAACGGGACTACAACAGCTTGTTTTTAATGTAACTAATCCAATATCAATTTATGGTCAATATGGCGGTTTTATATTTAACGGCACAATAAAATTCCCAAATGGTGAAATATTAACGGGGCTGTTTTTAATTCAGCCCTACGGTGGGCCGTTAACGCTAACTGCCGAAGGTGGGACAGTGGGGAGCGGTGGGGCGATCGCATACAAATTAATACAATTTGTAAATGGTTACGCATTAGGAGAGGAGTACGTTTTACCGCCCGGTACTGTGTTAATAGGTAACGTTCAAAATCCAGGGACTTTAGGCACAGTTAACCCAACACAAAATGCCTACTATTTAAACCAAACATCATTCCAAAATCCATTTACGACCACAAGTGCTAACGCAACTCTGAACCGACTAGTGGGGTATCTGGAAACGCACCCGCTGGTTTTACTAATAACAATATTCTTGGGATTAATAATAATAGTTGCGGTAATAAAGGCGTTAGCAGGATGACACCAATAATAGAAATATGTATAAAGCAACTGCAACAAAAAGGACACACGAAGGAGGACGCCGAGAAGCTGTGTACGCTTGAATACGCAAAGTTAGACTAATTTTTTTTCCTTATTCTTGATGAGTGATGAGTTGGTTTCCACAGGGCAATAACCAACAGTTGTTAAGCATATACAAAAATAACATAAAGGATAGAATAAAAGCATTAAAGAAAGCGAAAAGGATAAGGGCCTACGCAGAGGAAATCGCACTTTTAGACCCGAATCGCTTAAACAATGCTGATATTTACATAATATCACAAATGAATAGAGATTATCAGCTTTTCGCTGAGGAAAGCGAACTAATTAAGGCCGATATTGAAGCATTTATACCAATTTGGCTATCTGGAAAGCAAGATAAAAGCCCCTTCGCAGGTGAAAACGTGCTGGAGGATTTACTATGATCCCACCTTCGGCATTTGTCGAAGGCCTGCTGCAGTCATGGCCATATCTTGCAGGGGCGACAGCAATAGGGGCGGTGTTAGGTTTTGCAATTCCCGTAAGGAAGAAGCCGAAGGAGGAAATACAAACAATTACAAAGGAGGAAATACAAAATAACGTAAAGATAATAACGAAAGTGCATAGGAAAGAAGTAGCGATAGATTATGACGTTTTCCTCCAAATGCTTAGCGATTATGAAAAGGCGAAAGAGGAGGCTGAAAAAAGTTTACTTACTCAATTAGCATTGCTAGAAGCGAAGAAACAAGAAGAGAGGGATAAGCAGCTAAGGGATAAAACAAAGCCTGAGGATGCGTATAAGGACTTGGTCAAGGTGAAGATGAACGGCAATGGGAAGAAGCTGGCCAAGAAAGTGGAAGATGAAAACGAAGATGAACTTGACACGCCTGAACTGTACAAGGAGTGAGTTATGCTAACGTTTAAAAAGTTAATACTTTATTTTTCTACTCCGCTTTTCTATTTTCGAAAACAAAGGCTTTTGGATACGCAGCCGAGACTACGCACATGGGTCATCTTCGGGCCCATGGAAAGCGGAAAGACTACCTTTGTTAAAACGGTGCTTTATCACCAAAATACAATTTTGGATCAATATAATATAACTTATAGGAATATACAGTTTTATGACGTTGAGAGTTTTGTAAAAGGTTTGGGCAATAACTGGAAAACCACTGTACTGAATTTGTTTGTTGATGATGCTGTATTTCTAGCAGATAGCAGGGCCTCCATGACGAAAGTGAACCAAATTCTAACGCAGACTTATTTTTACATACGCCATTATGTTGGGCATTATTCAAAGCAAACTAGATTAATTAACGTATTTTGGAGTGCTCAAAGCGTAACCGCAGTGGACAAACGAATTAGGGATACTGCTACCGTTGTAATTTTAAAGGGAATGGTGAGAGCAAATGAAAACATCCTACGTCAATATTTCTATCCTTCCATTGTCAGGAAAATGCAAATGTTACAAATAATGAGCACAATAGACGATAAATACAAATCTTATATTGCGGTATCTTTGCAAAAAAATTATTCCAAACTTTTGAAATACACACCGAAGCCCTTGGTTAGGTTTGAGGAATTAGGCGAAAGGCCTGAGAATAAGCTGAAAGATATACTAAACCCCCCCGATAGTTAAGGGGGGAAAAGTATATATACCCCTATTTAAGGAAAACGTTATTTTCTTTATGAATAGAATGATTTCCAAAAATAGAAAAGCTTATATACCCCTATTTAAGCTTTTCTATTGTTGAGCCTAACAAAATATAATAAAAGGCATTTGCACCAAATAGCGAAGATAAAAATTATGTACGATAAGAAAGGTTTAGCAATTAAAAAAGGGTAAATTGGTTTTGTTTAAACGTTAAACTCCTTCACCCTGGTGGTGCTAATACAGTACAACCTTAACCTTTTGCCCGTAGTATCGCGTAACCATCTCCTCGTTATGTAGTGCTGTTTTGATAGTCTGCTTAGTGCTACTTTTGCATTATTTTCATTGAGATTAAGAGATTTACATATCTCTTCTAGTGTGGCACAATTTTTGCGACCTAGATAAAATAGTATTATTCCCCGCGTATTCATATCATAATAGCGTTAGCAGGGTTACAAAAATGTAACCCATAATGGCAAGGTGAAAAGGCAACTCCCTAACCCCACTCCCACAGGGTTACAAAAATGTAACCCTAACATAATCACCGTGAGACCAAGGCCTAACAAACGAAAAGTTGAGGGAACCGACAGGGTTACAAAAAACGCTAATCCAAATAGGTCGAAGTAGTAATATCATTACAAAAATGAAAAAAATTATTGATAAAAAAGTTAATAATCTATTACTGCCCACCGCAAGAGTTCTTCGGCCCGGGGGTGTAGAAAAACGTAGGCCGGAGCCCACTCCCCCCCTTGGGGGGTGTAGGCATCTACTTGCACAACTACGGGGATTATGTCCCCGTATTTTTGGGCGAATTTGGAAGCCATTTGTTTTACCATCCAGGATTCCGATCTGAGCCACTGTTGATATTCTTCTTCATTTCCGAATCTAATTATCATCATTTTCTCACCCGAATTGTGCCTTATGGGCCAGGTAATCGTAGGTTTTCTCTTCGCATATTCCTTCGCATGCGGCCAGTTCGTTCAATACGTCACCGTACACTTTTGCCTTTACGAACTTTACCTTTCCCTCCTCATACATCTTTGTTATCTCTTCTTTGCTCAATATTTTACCCTCTTCCAACCGCACCGTTAGCATAGTAATATATATTTCATCGCCTACATTTACAGACATAGTAATTCTATTAACCTTAAGACGAGACCCGCACAAACTATTAATTAACTCAACCGTCCCGACGTGACCTATCGCGTTTTCGTGTCTTCCCTTTACTACCTCTTCGCAGAACTCCTCCTTTGTTATATCCCTAAATTCAACGTCCAGAGGCATGTTCATCAACATGCTGGGACTAAAGCCGTTAGCTAAATAGGTGGTCATTCTTCGCTCACCTCTTGTAATAGTTTGGCTAACTCAGTTGTAATATCTTCCATCTCTTTGTCTTCCTCTACTATTTTTTTGATTAAAACAGCACGATACTCAGGATCGCTAAGGTATGCTTCTTGAAGCAATTTATGGTTTTCTTTTTCGTTTTTCTTTCTTGCTTTTCTTGCCATCTCACTCACCCTGCTGGGAGAGGTTTAACACTAATTTGAAGGGGTCGTTAGGCCCCTCGTGGTCGGGGTCGAGAGTCCGCCACTGGAAGCTAGCGTCTTCCAGTGCCTTCTCTGGGGTGTATCCAAAACCCCAGAGGGACTCGTCATGCCCCAATTTATACGTAACCACGTAGAAGGTCGTCAGACCTTCAGGGCTTACGTGGTATAGGTAAACTGCTTCTCCACGGCCCAAAACATAGGCCGTCTTTTGGATTTCGACATCCTCCTCCTGTTCAGGGAGGTCTACGGGTAGACTCTCCCTCACAATCCCAAGGAGGGTTTCGTTTTTCATTGGTCTTCCACCTCCTCCATCGGAACTACAATCCTCATCAGACCTATCCTAATGGTTATGTCGGTGGTGTATACGGTAATTTTAAGCGGGAGTAACTTTCCGCTCATCCTCACATAGCCGTAAGCCACGTGGAGGGTTCGAAATATAGGGTCTCTTTCGAAGGTGCCTAGACCCTCGATGGTGAAGGAAGGGCAGATCGCGGTGTGCCTAGCAATAGCCGAATAAAAAGAGGCACTACCTAACCATTCGGTTACCTTTTCCACTACCCCCTCAGGGGTTTGGGACTTGGAACTTATCATGTTCCTCATCTCTCTCTTATATCTCTCTCCTATTAAAGCTTTTCTGTGCGGTTTGACATAGCTATCCCTAGAGATGTAGTTAATTCAACTAAAATGGCAGATTTATATAATCTCACAAGAATTTAGGGATTTGCTCTCTCTCTCCTATCTCTTGACTATTTTAGGTTAACAAAACCAAACTAGTAACCAACTCCATCATTATACAAACTCTTAGAATCTCTGTTTTCTGTTTCACTCTCTTACAGTCGAGAGACAGGAGAGAGAGAAGTCCTAAGTCAAGTCACTTTATTTCACTGCTCACAAGTAAAAATAGTAAAGGGACAGCAAAAACAGAAAGGCTTTTTACCCATGCAGATAAGAGAGATATAGGTGAGATATATGTACCAACCTAGTAAAAGGTTAAATGACGTGCAGAGGGCAAAGAGACTCCTCAAGATCCTAGAGGTAAAGGGGGAGTTGGATGTCTATGACGTTATGTTACAATATGAAATATCATACACGAGAGCTATTCCAGTTTTAAGACTATTGCGGAAATTATGCGAGGATATGCAAATATGCACATATGACGAAGAAGAACATAAACTAGTATCTCTTGTTAAACCGAAAAAAGAAGAAGAAAAACCAAAATATCAGAAACCAGAACCAGAGGAAGAGGAAAATTACGAAAATGACGAAGAGATACGGCAGATATTGGATGCAAAGCCTGAAGGAGAGTGAGAGTTATGGATTACAAATACAACAAGGATAATGATAAAGGGTTAATTTTAGTTGTGTTTAAGGTCAGACCCGAACTGTTACACGCTCTCGATGTATACGCTATAAATAACCACCTGAACAGGAGCGAAGCGATCAGGAAAGCTATCGCGGACATGATAAAGACGGAAGCCAATGCTGTGGAGACATTAGGCAGACTATAGCCTAATTAGGCAAAACATTTATATACTCATTTTTTCTTGATTTCTCAGAGGGGAGGCCTCCTACTGTGAAGCATCCTAGAAGGAATTGAAAGCGGGGCTTCTCATGTTCTCTTCCTCCCCTCTCCCCTCTTCTTCTCTTTCTTGTTTAACCTAAACTTTTATAAGTAACTTCACTTTTTGTTAAAAGTGTGAAGACTCCAGTTAAGCTCATTCTTGTCCAAAAATATATACATCTATCAAATAAACAGTTAGCGAAACTTCTTTACGGTGAAGTCAACACTAACAATTTGTCCAAAGTTAGGGTTTTAAAACATCGAGCGAAGAAATTACTAAAAAGTAACGGGCACACCATGAAAGCTTATATACCCGTTTCTTTTAACAATTTTTCCCATTTGTCTTTCAAAGATTACGAACATTACGAGACTACTAGTGCCTTTTTTCACGATAGCGTAAACGACTTAAACCTACGGTATTTAGCTGACGTGGCAGGTTATGTTAATTCCAGGACAATGAATAATTCACATTTTGAAGCTTTACTATTTCAATACCTTCAGTATTACATAAACCATTTTGAACGCAATAAAAAAGAGAACATTAAACTTTATGTAGACACGAACAAGAATATGCTAAGGGGCCATCACAAAAACAAGGCACTGTTATACTATATAATTATTATAGTGTATTGCAAACACTATCGTTGTCCTAATTCTCAAAATCGCGATTATATCAAAAATATAGTATTTGACGATAACGAGGATGCTGACCATATTTTGAATTATTATCGCTCTTCCCTGATGGAAGTGATGGCCAAAGAAATTTTCCTTTGAACTGATGAGAGGGTTTAACAAGCTACAACATATAGTACGTTCTGTTTTGTTGTCCCTCACGGGACTTTTTAACAATCTACAACAAAAAATCCTTTCCTTTCTGGGGCTTCCCCTGGGGCAGAGGAAGGCGAACAAAGCCATAGCAGCCGCAGGGGCCGCATTCTTGGCCCTGGGC
>Ga0167616_1000459_pt1 | contig 10984 bp, 7 predicted proteins | sample OSPB_Mat_host_9__FD_111801 | JGI IMG/M metagenome (GOLD analysis project Ga0167616, IMG submission 111801) | Extremophilic microbial mat communities from Yellowstone National Park, USA - OSPB_Mat_host_9_15 (v2) (version 2) | ecosystem: Environmental > Aquatic > Thermal springs > Hot (42-90C) >... | reverse complement strand
GTGATCTTCGTTGGAATGGTGGAGGGAGAGCAGAAGGATAGAGCTTCTTTAAGGTTACCACCGCTTCAGGAGAGGCTCATAAGGGAGGTATTGAAAGCGAATGGAAGGACAGTGGTGGTACTCCAGACAGGCGGCGCGGTGGTGGGTGACTGGATATACGAGGTTCCAGCCTTGGTGCAGGCCTGGTATCCTGGGCAGGAGGGAGGAAGGGCCATAGGGGAGCTTCTCTTCGGACTCGTTAATCCCTCAGGAAGACTTCCCTACACCTGGCCCAGGCATGAGGGACAATCCCCCCTCTACTACAACTTTAAGCCCTCGGGTAGAACCAACGATTACGTCAATATGCCGTCCACCCCACTCTTTCCATTTGGACACGGCCTCAGTTATACGGAGTTCAAGTATGGAGAGCTAAGGGTCGCCCATAAGGAGGATCGATGGGAAGTCTCTGTTGAGGTGGAGAATGTTGGGGAAATGGAGGGTGAGGAGATCGTACAGCTCTACTTGAGGAAGAACGTGAATCAATCCGCTCCCTATATTGAGCTCAAGGGTTTCAAGAGATTGAAATTAGGGCCAAAGGAGAGGGCCAGGGTCGACTTTGTCCTGACCTATGATGACCTCGCCGTGCTTGACAGTCAAATGAGATATGTAGTGGAACCAGGCACCTATCAAGTCTTCATCGGTAGATCAGCGGGAGATCTTAGGCTCTCCGGCGAACTCTACATGAAGAAGGAGGTTAGGAGCGAGGTCTCAGCCCGAGTGGAGTGGAGAAAATCTGAGATCAAAGTTAATCTGAGAAACAGGGGACCTCTCACCGACCTAGTACCGCTGATCGTTAATATGGATGGAGAGATCGAGGAAATGAGAATATTTCTTGACGCGGGAGAGGAGAGGGAAGTTGACCTCCGTGTAAAGGGAGTTAAGGAGGTCTCCGTAGGTACGCCAGATCCAATAATCACAATGAGTATCTCATAGTCTGAAGATCTTGCTGCCCTCTTTCGCTGTCCTTGCATAATCCTTGATGGAACCCCTTAGGTCAAACTTAGGTCTCCAATCCAGCTCCTTCTCTGCCCTAGAGTTGTCCACCTCGGAGACATAAGACACGGTGGGAGAGGGGGAGACCCTGTAAACGAAGCTGGGGAATAGCTCCCTAACGACCTCAGCGAACTCCTTCACAGTGGTGGAGAACCCACCTGCGTTATACACCCTTGACGGAGTTTCTTTCACCTCCCCAAGCCTAGAGGTGACCTCCACTGCGTCCCTTACATAGATATAGTTAACTCTGCTCTCAGGATTTGTTATAACGTACTCCTCGCCCCTAATGGCCGCGTCAATAATGGCACTGGAGTATCTGGAGGAGGGACCCCTAGTTCTTCCGGCACCGAATATTACCCCAGGCCTCACTGCCCTGAAGTCAAGCCCCATCCTCCTCCAATACCAGAGTCCCACCAACTCTCCGTAGTACTTAGTTATTCCGTAAAGGAGACAGGGTTTCCCTCCTTGCTCTTCCCTAACTGGCTGAGGTTCGTCGTTGCTGTAGACAGATATGGAACTAATGAACACAAACCTAGAGCCTTGACGTTGACTTGCCTGCAACAGGTTCTCAGTTCCTCTGACGTTCACCCTGAACGCTTGGTCTGGGTCGGACTCACACACGTCAGCTATCACGGCCGCAAGGTGGAAAACCACCTCTGGCTTATACTTCCTGAAGACCTCGTTGACTTCATCCACTTTGGACACGTCCATGTGGACGTAAGTTAGATTCGGGACGTTGAAGAAAGGCGACTCTGACCTACCGGTTGCCAGGACGGATTTTCCATCCTGGAGCAACCTCTCCACCAGGTACTTCCCCATGAACCCATTTGCCCCTGTGACCAAGTACATGATTCAATCTTCACCTCCACCCTTATACAGTCTCGCTCCATTATCCCAGAGTAAGGCCAGCGCAACGTCCTCCGCCAGCTCGGGAGTGATCCTGCCCTCTGCCACCATTGCAGCGAGAACGTCTGAGGTCACCTTTCTTGCCAGAAGTGATTTCCCGTAGACCCAATCCGATACATATGCGTCGCTGAAGAAACCTAAGACCTTTGTGTGAGGCAGGACGTCTAGCCTAGTGGCCAACATTTGCTTAGCGATGGAGGGGTAGTTTGAATACCACCAGTAACCGTCAACGTGTAGGTTCGGATAGTTCTTGGCAGCCACTACAAATCTATGATCCAGAGACGGATCAGCAAGGAGGACGTCGAATTTAACCTGGGGATAGAGGCCTATGAGTTCCAGTGTTTTAAGGACGGAGAATTCTTCGCTTAGTACAGCGTAGTCTGGAGGGGAAGCACCGGGAATTGGCCTTGTCACCCCTATCATCAGTTGAACTGTTATTTCTCTTCTCTTACAGGCGTCCAAGAGAAGCCTGATCACCAGACTCCTGAACTCCTCCCTCTCCCTCTCTCTCAATCTCGCACCTCTCTGAATTAATGGGATCAGGCTGGATGACCCAAAGGCTGGAGAAGGAGGGCTCTGAAGCCCCAACGTTAGTGCCTTTGGCCTTACCCTCTCCATCTCCCCTTCCAATAGGTCAACTAGCCCATTGACGCTACTGATCTCACCCATCTTCGCTATACCCTCAGGCTCCAACAGGGAGTCCGCCCTGAGGGCAAATTGGAAGGATCGATCTACGTGTGGGACAACCTCACCTGGGGACAAGGTAATGAGGGATTCTCTCACCCCTGACTTCCTCATGACTTCCATGGCCCTCTCCTCATTCATGCTGAACTTGTTCACTGCGTCCACTGCCTCCCTCAGTGAAGAAGTAGAGGGGTCAGAAATATCAACGCCATAGAGATCTTTGATCATCCTACTTAACGACCAGAACGTGGTGGTGTTCCTGATGAACTTGAAGTATTTCGATGCCTCCTCAAGTCCTCTGTCAGAGAGAAGGAGGTCCTCCCTTGCTCCCACAGAACGAAGTTCCGTTACAACGTAGTGATATAGAAGGACTTCCCCATAATTACGGTGAGAGAACTTACCTGGATTTAGGTGATTATGGACATCATAAAGGGGGGTTGATTCAACGAAGTCCTTTACCCTGGAGGACATAATGGATAATAGATGAGCAGCATTAAAAATCAGGTGAGGGGGAAGGCATCAATTGAATAGGGTAGAATGGTGATTTCAACATCGTTGGGATCATTGGATTCCCTTTCTAGTATCCTGGCAGCACCCATGATGGGTTCGCCCAAGGTTCTTTTCTTACTCCTAAGACGAAATCGTTGAGAGAAGGGCTTGAGGTTAAGCAAGGTAACCCTGTTTTCCTCCAGTATCATACATACACCACTTAGCGTAGTTCCTATTGCCTCCATCCACACACCTACATGTTCACCTACGATCCTTCTCAAAACGTCCCTCACTATCTCAGGGTAAATCTCAACAAGGTAGGGCAGATACTTGGTCACCCCCAGAGCGTAGGTTAGAGACCTTCCTCTATGTCTTGAGATCACCGGCCAAACCTTTACGCCGTCGAAGACCTGAAGGAGAGTTTCCGCCTTTTCCACATCAAAAATAGGTCCCACAGGGAAACCAAAGGGAATTCTGTGACCCCTGGAGTGTCCCTTTCCCCTCTCCACAAAAGCCACCCCGTCCAAAGACTTCTCCACCACATCCCTTAAGCCCAGGAGGGATAGAATAGTCTCTGGGCTCGTGGAGACAGCTCTCTCAACCGCCGAGGATGTAAAGAGCATGTTCACCCCCCTCTCGTGAAGTTCCATCAGGTCCACTGAGGTTAAACAGTCCTCTGTAACTAGGAGCAGGTCATTGGACCTCAACCTTCCCGGGCTCACCACAGATATGGGAATTCCTATCAATGCAAGTCTCTCCTCCATATAGCTGTCAAAGACCTTCCTCATTGATGATTGAAGTCCAAGGACCTTAATGCCCTCCCTGTTAGAGGATAATTTCACCCACTCCCGTAACTTTTCCACTTCAGGGAGAGTCCGAGTTAATAACTCCTCCCTCTCCATCAATGCCGAGTAATCGAATATTACCAGTTCCTCTGGATTTCCCAAGGAACTAAACCTTAACTCCTCAATGAACTTCGAAGGGCTTATGGACTCACTCCAGGTGAGTCCGTCCAGGGTGTCCACCCAGGCTCCCTTCAATGATTCCCCCACAATACTCCTCACGACGTCCAGGGTATGTAGGGAACCATAGGAAGACGTATATTCCCTGGATTCCGTACCAACAAATATTCCATCGAAGAGTTTGGACAGCCTGCTTAAGGATATCCCACGATGGAGGAACTGTTCTCTCCACTCGGCAACCTTCAAGATGATCTTGATCTTTTTGTTGATCTCCCTGGCCTCAGACAACATCTCCCTTGAAATTTGCTCCAACAGCTCCACCGAGTAGGCGGCCCAGAGAGCCGAGATCTCTGGATCTCCCCTTGCCAACTCCCTTAATAGGGAATCCCTAGACAGGGACTTATCATATCTGGCGTTGAAGTTAACAACGTCGTTGTTAGTATAACACCACTGTGCCCAAAAATCGTCTATGATTATTTGGTCGAAGTTTTCCGCCTGCATTACCAATACTTGCTTACTCAACTTCACGTTCCTCTCATCCCCCAAGCATGCCACCTTGAAGCCGAAGTCTTCGCTTTCCCCCCATCCAGGTCCCCATGTACCCAAGGCCATCCCTCCCGCAACACTAAATTCCTTACCCAATGAATCCCTCACCCTTCTCACCTCCTCCTGTTCAAGGAGGAGTCCGTCCCTATAATTCTCCACGTAAACCTTGGAGAACCCCATTCGTTTTGCTTTATTAACGAACCTCCTCAGCTCAGAGCCTGACCTGGAGAGTCGTTTTACGTCCGGAGCAGTCACGTAAGCCGAGAGAGATATATCCCCCTTCATGTATGAATTTTGGTTCCAATTAAATAAAAAGTGTCGGGCTTCAATTCTTCTATATGGGTCAGGTACCGCTTCAACTAACAGTTTAGTATACTCGTTCTCCGGATTAGTAATCACCTTCCTCTTCAATTCTTCTATATGGGTCAGGTACCGCTTCAACTAACAGTTTAGTATACTCGTTCTCCGGATTAGTAATCACCTTCCTCACGTCTCCACTCTCAACTATCCTGCCTAGCCTCATGACATAAACCCTGTCCGCAACGTATCCTATGGTGGCTATGTCATGTGTTATGTACATTATGGAGATCCCCCTTTCGTCTCTTAAGTACTTGAAGAGGTCAAGGAGCGTCACCCTTATGGAGGCATCAACGTTAGATACCGGCTCATCTGCTATGAGGACCTTGGGATTCAGGGCCAACACCCTTGCCAAGTAGACCCTCTGCCTCTGTCCCCCTGAAAGCTGGAAGGGATACTTATTTAAGTACTCTTCGGGTGGAGAGAGGGCCACTTCCCTAAGAAGTTCGTTCACTCTAGTCCCTAGATCGCCCTTATACTTACTTACCCTCAGAGGTCTTTCCACATGCCATTTGACAGTGTGAGTTGGGTCCAACGACGAGTACGGATCCTGGAACACCAGCTGCACGTTTGACCTATACTCTCTCAGTTGTTTCCCCTTCATTTTAACCACGTCAGCATTCATGGGATGGTAGATTATCTCTCCGCTGGTCGGCTTGAGGAGGCCCATGATCATCCAGGCTATGACCGTCTTCCCTCCCCCGCTCCCTCCCACCATGCCAACTATCTCCCCTTCATTTATTTCCATATTTACGTCCCATATCCCTGGTCTTCTCTCATTGGAAAATATCCCCTTCCTAACCACGAAGTCCTTGTAGACGTGTCTAAGCTCGAGTATCACTTCTGATCCCTCCATTCAGGGTATCTTGAACATTTATAGAAGAACACTCCAGCATAGGAATAGGCCTGTGGTGGTGAGTCCCTGCATTGAGGTGTGGCAAAGGGACATCTCTGAGAGAACACACACCCTTTAGGATAGTTGGAGAAGCCCTCAAACTCTCCTGGGATCTTGGTCAACTTTCTGCCCAATGTGGAGACTGTGGGTACGCTATTGAGCATAAGATAGGTATATGGGTGCCTTGCGTTCCCTAACAGCTCTGAATACTCCCCGTACTCAACTATCTGGCCCCCATACATGACGGCAACGTAGTCCGATATTTGGAAGAGCATGGCTATGTCGTGGCTTATGAATACTATGGTCAGACTCATTTGTTTTTGAAGCTTCTTTATGAGCTTCAATATGTCGTACTGCACTATTACATCAAGTCCGGTGGTGGGCTCGTCCATCACCACTATCCTTGGGCTAAGGAGTAGGGATATGGCTATTATCACCCTCTGTCTCATTCCCCCTGACAATTGAAATGGATACATGTCCAACACTTGCCTATCGCTTAGACCAACCATCTCCATGGTCTTGAGTACTGACTCCCTATTGGTGGATAGGTCCATACCATGCCCCCTTAACATGTCATTTATTGTGTCTTTAACCTTCCTTATGGGATTAAGGGAGTTTTGAGCTGCCTGTGGAACATATGATATTATCTTCCCTCTGACCTGATTGAGCTGATCCGGATCCATGGCCAGAACATCATACTTCCCATCTACTATCACGCTGCCAGACTCAACGAAGAGTGGAGGGTTGATAAATCCTATAAGGGAGTTGGCCAACGTTGATTTTCCGGAGCCCGACTCACCCACAATTCCTGTTATTTTACCCTCAGGGATGCTTATGTTGGCGTTCCTAACAACCCTGGTGTAGCCCTTGTCGGTGATGTAACCTACGTTGAGGCCCTTCACCTCAACAGAGACCGTCCCCTTACTCATCTCATCTCCCCCTGAAGAGCCCTCCTCACCTTCTTAACGTTCCATACCCTCAACCTAGGGTTGGCCACTCTATCTATGCCCATATTTATGAGGGCAAAGGAGAAGGCTACAAGTCCTATGAGTAATCCAGGGGGTATATACCACCACCAAAGTCCTCTAAGGTAGGCCTCTCCTCCCAGGGACCAGTAAAGCATTGTCCCCCAATTAACCTGATTTACGCTACCTAATCCAAAGTAGTATATGAATGTGAAACCCGCTATTCCGTATATGGAAGTGAAGAAGAAGTTGGATGCCACTAAGGGGAGGTTATTTGGAATTATCTGTCTGAACACTGTGCTCAACTTGGACTCTCCTATCAGCTCAGAGGACATGACGAACTCCCTCCTTCTCATGGTGAGCACCTGGGACCTCAAGACCCTAGCACCCCACGCCCATCCCGTTGAAGAGAGAGCCAACAATACAGCTAAGTAACCTAACTTTATTTGCTCCGCCCCTAGGTAAGTTCCGATAATTTCGACCACCAATATCCCTGGGATGACAAGGAAGAGCTGTGAGATCCCGTTGAGTAGTTTGTCCACAACTGTGCCCTCATATAGACCCGCCAATACACCTATAATAATCGATAGGATAGTTCCGATGAGACCGGTGCCAAGTCCAACCCCCAGGACTGGGAAGCCGCCGCTTATTAGCTGAGAGAATACGTCTTGCCCATAGTCAGTAGTTCCTAGCCAATGAGAGGAAGAGGGCGGCAGGTCCCTTGGAAAATTGGTGGCATACGGATTATAGGGAGTATAGACGAGCCCTATGACGGAGAACCCCACTACAGCCATGAGGATGAAAAACCCTACCCGGGACACCCTCTGTTCCCACATTCCCACCAAGAGGTTATAGATTGGATTGTACTTGTAGTTCCGTGTCCTCTTGGCCTCTGAGCGTAGCATCAAATCCCCTCTGTTTCTTCGTGACTCGTCCTTGGATCTATTATTCCATAAACAATCTCGGCCACAAAGTTACTTAACACGATGGCTGTCACCAAAAGGAAGAATATACCATTGAGTAAGGGATAATCCAACGCCTGGACTGCTTGATTGAAGAAGAACCCCAATCCAGCATAATTGAAAAGATATTCGATGGCCACTGCCCCCAATACGGAGTAGCCCATGGCTATGGCGAAACTGGTGAAGTTGGGAAGTAGCGCAACCCTATATGCTCTACTGGCCACCTGCCTTTCTGGGACACCCATGGCCCTGTAGTAATTCATGAAGTCCTCCTGTAAGATCGGGATCATGTTATTCCTCATCCCCATGACCCATCCAGCTAAAGAGAAGAGAATGATTGTGGTTACAGGTAGGATAGCGTGATATATCAAGGACCATATAAATGGTAGTGAAAGAGTAGGCCTGAAGAATGCTTGTGTGTTGTACTGTCCTCCGATGGGGAATATATGTATATTAACTGCCAGGAACTCTATGAGTACTTCCCCAGTCACAAACACTGGAAAAGTGTAAAGGAACATGCTTGCCCCTATCACAACGTAATCCCTTGGTTTACCTCTTCCCAGGGCCGCATACCTACCCAACAGATTACCTATGAAGAAGGTGGCTACCACTGCTGGGATGACTATACCGAAGGTCCACGGGGCGGCCTCCGAAATTATCTTACCTACGGGAACTGGAAACTCAAGGAGAGATGCACCGAAGTTCAGATGAACTAGTTGTTTAAGGTAATCAAAGTACTGAACGTAGATGGGAAGGTTATATTGTTTCAGGCCTAATTGCTCTATGGTTGTCCTTATTTCTGCCTGAACTTGAGGATTATAATACCCAGAGGCCCCGATTCTTCCATATATTACAGTATCTATGGCGTTACCTGGGATGAGTCTAGGGAGAACAAAATCCAAAGTTATCCCAAAAAACCAGATTATAATGTAATAAATAGCTCGTTTTATAACGTATTGAGGACTCAACTTACTTCTACCTCCGTCTCAGAGTAAAAAATATATACCTTAATATAGCCACAAAGCTCATCTCCTTCTCACTAGCACGACGGCGAGGACAATTATGACTATTACAACCACAACTGCAACAATTAGGCCTACGTTGAGTCCCGAGGAAGTTGAGGGTTGAGGTTGGGTGGAGCTGTTGGAGGTCGTGTGGGTTGTAGTGTTGTTTGTGGTAGTAGAACTGGAAGTACTGGTTGAACTGGAAGTACTGGTTGAATTTGTGGAGGGAGGTGGAGAACTCGTCGAAGTGGAGGAGGTGGATGTGAATGGATTATTTGACGTGTACCAACTACTGGGAACTGTGCTGGTGTAGTACCACCAAGGCTCAGGGACTGTTTGGTTGGTCAAGTGAAGTGCCAACACGACGAGCTCGGGTCCGCTGTTCCCATTATTGAAGGGACTGGCGGGCCAGTAATAATTGGACTGCGTGGGCCAACCTGTCACGGTAGAGTTCACGTACTCATACCAAACGGCACCGTAGGTGGTGGAGGCGGCGGGCATCTCTTCTAGATACAGGGCGGCCAATTTGTTAACTAAAATGTTCTCAGCTGTGTTGTTTATGCTGAAGTTACCCTCAGCCCAAGCTACGATCTGCTCAAACGAGGGATGCACCACGTTTAAATTGAGTCTCTCAGGGTTGAAGTATGTGGTATTTCCTATTGGTGTCACGTTCCCAGGGGAATTCCAGTAATTGTATAGATATCCTTCCAGGTTTTGGATTGGGGCGGGACCCGTTGTTAGAGTCCAGGTTAGAGCCATCCAATAATTACCGCTCTCCCAATCATTGTACCAAGACGTGAATGGAGGAGTCTGCACCACCACGTCTAACCCTATCTGCTTTAGCTCCTGCGCTATGAGAGATATTTGAGCGTCCCAATCAGTCCAGCCAGAGACGGTTATTATAGTCATAGGCGGAAGAACCGTTCCGTTGGGTGCCACCAACTGTCCCTGGGAATTAAGCTTGTATCCGTGACTCTCCAAAAGCTGAAGTGCGGCGCTCAAATTACCGTCAGGTGGAGCGAAATATTTGGCCTCCTGTAGCACCGTTAGATTCAATGCCGACAGCTGCACATAGTAGAGAGGAAGTGGAGTAGCTGCAGGTGGCTCGTAACCATACTCCGCTAAGTAGTATAGAGCGGTTCTATTTATGGCAAGGCTTATGGCCTGTCTTAGGACAGGGTCACTTAATGGCCACTTCAATGTATTGAATATTAGCGTCGCAGGGGCTCCAGGGTAGAAATAATAGTGGTTGTACTGCGGATTTTTATCTACGAAATTCTGTTGTATTCCAGGTTCAAATAAACCTGCCCATTGAATCTGGCCGTTATTGAGAGCAGTATCTGCCTGAACGTTACTTGGATAGGAGGGATAGATCAAGTACTTTATGTGAGGTTCTCCAGGTATCCAATAGTTGGGATTTGCGATAAGGACGATCTGCTGAGGGGTGAAGCTATATAGCATGTAAGGTCCTGTTCCCACAGGGTTGGTGTTGGGATAGGTATAGGCGTTGACGGTCTTATTTAGGGCCACCACGGTACCATTTGGAAGCTGTTGTATCGGTATGGACTTATTCCATTGATAAGCGTCCACTATTAGGGTGCTCAATATGGTGTAGATGTTCAGGGTATTAGGAGGAGGGGCCAGGACTATCTCCAAGGAGTATGGCCCCAGAACAGTTATGTTGGCTGCCTGCGTCCCAAGTCCTCCCAAGGATGGATATACCTCCTCTAGGGCAAACGTATACCATACGTCGGTGGCGTTAAAGGGATCGCCGTTGGAGAACGTGATGTTATGCCTTAGGGTCAACATGACGCCAACCGTGGGCTCCTTCACAACCACGTTGCCTTCCTTTTCCCACGCATATGCGTTAACCAAGGTCCAGTTAGTTGCCAACCATGGAACTATTTGCCCCGAGAAATAGTTTACCTGTGCCAAGGGCTCATATATTAGATATATCAGTCCGCCAGGGAGTGCCGGTGCGCTCCATGGATTGAAGTTGTCTTGCCACACTATTCCAGGACTGGGAAGTATAGTTAAGCTTCCTTCCGCATTAGCGTTGTACGCATGTACAGTCAGTGGTAGAAAGCCCACTGCCGGAGATAGTAGCGTTAGAAGGAGAATGACCAACGATACGGGCTTCTTCCCCATATTCTTAACTCTGCCTTCCATTAGGACATACAGG
>Ga0167616_1000456_pt1 | contig 11053 bp, 8 predicted proteins | sample OSPB_Mat_host_9__FD_111801 | JGI IMG/M metagenome (GOLD analysis project Ga0167616, IMG submission 111801) | Extremophilic microbial mat communities from Yellowstone National Park, USA - OSPB_Mat_host_9_15 (v2) (version 2) | ecosystem: Environmental > Aquatic > Thermal springs > Hot (42-90C) >... | reverse complement strand
GAAGAGTCCAAAGACCACAGGCTCCGTACGAGGTTCAGGAAGGATGAGAACAGGGAAAGGTGGGGGACGATCATAGCGATCGGCTGGGACCTGAAGGTTCTGAACAGGCTAAGGTGTACAAAGAAGCTGGAAATGGAGGTGAAATCGGTCATAAGAAATTAGGCGACAACCTCTTTCCCTGTGCTCTGTTGCATGACTCTACGCTCAAGCATGGAGCGAGCTGGGGCATCGTCTGATTCCTATACCATCGCTGTTATGAACGTGTTGTAGATTGATGCCTTCATAGCCATCTCCTTTGCCATGTTGACGAACTTCCTTGCAGTAACATATTCTCCGAAGACCCTCTTGATGACTGAAAAGGCTCCTTCGACTCTTCACCTGTACCCTACCACTCTTCTATTCCGGCCCCATCATGGTTATGCGCCCCAATTTCATCCCCTGCTTTGACTGGAAGCTCTTTTATCTTAGCTATGACCCGGCTTAATGCGATAATATCTGCTTTATTGGCTCCTGCAAGCTGCTCTCGCAATTTCAGGTCGTCAGGATTGCTCAGGATGCGATTGCAGAGTATGAATTTCGTGTAGCCGTCTATGCCGTAAAAATAGGTTTCCCACCACTTGTCGCTCACGTGCCCGCATAAAGCGTCGTGGACATTGCTTAGGGATGCCGAGTCTATGGGAGCTATGAGCGATGTTTGGATGGAATAGAGCAGGTTGAACGTCGGCGCATTATAACGCAGTTCCTGCAGGAGGATGCTTTTATCTTTCCCGCCGTAGTGGACGAAGATATATTCCTTCTTTCCACAGAGGTATTCGATCGCGCTTTCAGCCTCATCAAACCAGAACTGTTTAACCTCGCCTGTAATGAGGTCCAAGAAACCGTAAAGTACGCCTCTTTCATTGTTGTACTCTGTGTCGTAAACAATCACCTTATCGCTCTCATGTAATGGCATAGGAGTCAGAAGACACACAACACCCTTATTCATCTCCCTCTCGAACTTCACATATGCTTTCCGCAGATGAACACGGTCCAGGCCATGTGCCTCCACGAGGAGGTCTTTAAACACGCTTTCGTTGATATCCTCTACACGTGTTATCCCACGCTCGTAGAACTTGAACACAATATTCCATGTTAGACCATATACGAACTTGATATGAGCTAGATGTTCGAGATGTTCATACATCTCGGTGCCGAACTTCTTGGCCGCATTGATGAAATATGAGGCTTGACGCTTCCAAAGGCTTGCCCTTTTCGACAGTTCTTCCTCAGGAGTCCCCCTTTCAAGGAGGTATTCGATTAGTGATGGCAGCTTGTTGATCTTAATATCAACATCCCCGCCAGGCTCCACTGTAATCAAGGCCACATTCGCCCTGGAGTAAGCGTCATCGTGAGAACTCACATTGACGATGGCCGCATTGTTGAGCCACTCGTAGCGTCCCCCGCAGCTGTGGACGTGGCCACAAATGACTAAGCAGGCTCTTTTCTCCTCTTCCACAAAGTCCCTCAAGGCCAGGCTTCCTATCGCCTCTTTGCTGAATCGGATAGCCCTGTCAAGCACTCCTCGCGGGGGTGTGTGGGAAACTATTATGAGCTTTTCATCCTGTTTGAGCATCCTCTGCACGAACTCTAGCCTGAGCCTAACGTCACCTTCCAAGTATTTCCCCGAATCACCCATTCCATCAGTGGATCCTTCTAATCCTGTTATGAGAAATGGGCCGACCTTGAACAACGTTCCGTGAAGGTCGTAAACGTTCTCGCCATATATCCAAGCCCGTGCGACAGGACCTTCATCGTTTCCTATTATCGCTACCAGCCCATATTTTGCTCTCTTTGCCAATTCCTCGAAGAAGTTGCGCTTCGGCTGATTAGCAGCGATGTAATAATAGAAGTACCGTTTATCCTCATACACCTTGACGCACGGTGGTGCCTCGTCCCCAGACATGCTGTCCAGAATCCAGTATCCATGCTCGAATTCAGGTTGAGGCTCTCTCAACCTGCCACTCTCGTCTAACTCCAGTGTTAAGACTTTGGTCCTGGCCGTCTCGTCTTTTATTATTACTTCACGTGTCTCGGATCCAAATGGGTCGTTTACCATTTCTACTTTAAACGATGGTGAGATGCGTGCAAGGAACTCTTGGAGCGCCTCCGGAGATTGCAGGCGTTGCTCTTCTAGCGCTTTGCGAATATCACGAACGAGCTTTAGCATCGCGGAAACTCTATCCCACGCGGAACCATTGAAGCGCTTCGACAAGAGGAGCATAAAGCCAAAAAGAGATGATGAACAGCAGCCTCCTCGTTGGGTCGAGACTCCCGCATCTACCAATTCTTCTGGGTATTTTTCATTATATGCTGAAATGTGCAGGGACTCCAGGGACGGCGGGGCGAACCTCATGATGTCATCGCCAGCATATACGATAAGATCTGGCTTCTTTCCGAGCTTATCGACATATTCTAACAAAGGCTCGAAGTCGTGAATCCTATAATCCGAGAAGGCGAAGATGGTAAGAGGTCCTTGATGCTTTGTTGCGATGAGTCGTTGTGGTAATAAAAGCTTAGTCGGCGGTCGATGCGGGCGTTTGTACTCCTCGAAATTTTCCCCTTGGTTTTCTTTGTCTTGAAGTCTTCTATTTCTACTAGCTTTACGCATTTGTCCTTATATATCTGGAATAGCTCTTCTCTCCGCTTCTCAATCTTTCTTGTCCGCTTCCCCCGTCCGATCCTCCTCACGAAGAGTGTCATTTGGCTCGCCTCATCCCTCCACTTCATGACGAGGTGCGGTTTTTTTAAGGTGCGGACGGTGCACAGGATAAAACCGTCAAGCCGTTACACTGGGGTTTATAAACCGTGGCCATCGATAACAGAACGGTGATGAGAAAAATGACGATTTCCTTTGCTACGCCCAGAAAGGCCATTTCCTCGTCTCTTGAAGCCCTCTTATATCCGACGTATTTTCTCTTTCATATTTTATCAAATATAAACCCAAGTGGGATATCGAGAGTGAGGTAGAGACCTAATAACGCCACGGTCAAATAAGCTATGGGTCTACACCAAAGGGAGGTTATTCCTCAAATAGTTATATGCGGCTCATGAACAAATGACTCTGCTTCCCCCCGATGCCTCTTCGAATTTGAAGACAGCATTCACTTCCGAACCCTCAAAGACATCCTCGTCATGCGTGATTATGATTATCTGGTTGAGGGGAGTGAGGCGTTCCTCTTGTGCCCTGTTCAACCGTGATATAAGCTCAACGAGAGACTTCCGCCTATCCGAATCTAGGTAAATTGTAGGTTCATCCAAAATTATAAAGTCTGTTCTGCCTTTGCCCATAAGGTTAGCCAAAGCGAACCTTAAAGCTAAGGCCACGGCTACCTTTTCTCCCCCACTCATTGAATCGACATCTCTCTTACCTGAACCGCCGTAGCAGGCCATCTCTACATCCTTAGCCTTCTCTTCAATCTGTATCGAAGAAATACCGATGGAAAAGAGTCTTATATAATCTGAAGCTGCCCGCCCTATCTCTTTCAATGCCCAGCTTCTAAGGCTTGTTGCTACGTTTCCGTCACGTTTGTAGACGTTCGCCCTTATCTTCTCGAATAGCTTAATATACCTAGCCGCGACATCTATCTTGTTCTTCGCTTCAGTTAGCTCCTCCACCTCTCTCCTGAGCTTCTCGACTTCACCTTCTAACCTTCCTTTATCTCCAAGCAACTTTTCCTTCTCAGGTCTCAGCTTAAGTTCCAGCTCTTCCTTTGTCTTTTTGTAATCTTCCTCTCTAAAGCCTCTGGTCTCTTCTTCTAGCCGCGTGATTTCTGCTACCAGCTTTGATGAATACTCATCCAACTTGAGCAATTCAAGCTCTACCATGACTGGTTCTTCAGGGATAGTTCTAATCTTCCCTTCGAGCTCTTCGACCTTGGCCTGAAGGGTGTTTACATCTTCTGGTCCGGCGATCCCGTTCTGTTTCAGCCACGCCTCTGCCTCTCCAACCTCTTTCCTCTTTTTTTCGAGCTCCTTCTTCCTTTCCTTTAGCTTTTGAAGTTCTGACCTTGTTTCTGCGTACTCTTTCTCTATGGATGGAAGCAGGGAAGCATTCTTCTCCGCAGCATCCAGTTTGGCCCTTACATCTTCCTTCTTCTTCCTAAGGTCACTTAGCTCCTCTTCAGCTTCCTCTTTATTTTCCCTCTTTTCTTTCAACTTTTCCTGCGCTTCCTCATATTCCTCGAGCTCTCTGAGAAGCTCCTGCAATTTCTCAAGCTCCTTTTTTACGCCCTTTTCCTCTTCTTTCTTACTTTTTTCTTCCTGCTCCTTCTTTGCTATTTTCAATTTGATGTCTTTCGGCTCTATCTCCGAATCACAGGTGGGACAGACCCCCGTCTCCTCTATCTCTTTGTAGTCCTGCAGCTTACCCCTTATCCCACCGATCTCATTCTCAAGCTTCGTCTTCCTCTCTTCAAGTTGTTCTCTTTTTGACTCTAGCTCTTCCCTCTCACCGGGTTTCTCAATAGATTCAAGTTTTTTGATCTCGTCTTCCAGCTTCGAAATCTTGCTCTCCACCTTACTCAGATTCCGTTCTACATCCGCCAACTCCTTCTTGAGCCCCTGTAAGTCTACTGCCTTCAGCTCTCCGAGCTGGCTCGAGAGCTTGTTCATCTTCTCATTCAGTTCCTCCTCCTTCCTTCCTATCTCTCCCAACTCCTTCTCCAGATTCTCTTTCTCAGCTACGACCTTCAGACGGGAGGGGGCTCCTAGGATTTTATCCTGTACTTCCTTCAACTCCTGCAACAACCTGCCCCTCACCTGCTTTACGTGTTCGTATAGACCATGCTTTTTCTCCTGTATTTTGATGATTTTCTCTTTGACCTTCTCTAGTGCCTCAAGCTTGCCTGAAAGCTCAACTTCTTTGGTTTCCAACTCGCCTAGTTTCTTGGATACTTGGGCCAATTCATTCTCACTACCCTCCTTCTCCTGCTCGTCTTGTGAGAGCTTTTCCTCCAGATCTTCCAAAGTTGTGTCATCGTAGTTCAAGCATTCACTTCTCAGCTTAGCCCTAAACTGATCAGTGACATCCCTCGCATTATCGAATGCCATGTGGAGCGATCCAATTCCTATCATGTCATTTATCATCTCCTTCAGCTTCCTGGGGCTGTACTCGGTCACGATCGAATCCAGCTCCCCCTGCTGAATTATCGTTGCCACCTTCATCTTTTCATAGTCGAGCCCGATTACCGATGCCACCTTCTCCGTCATTGACTCGCCGTACTGCTTTCTTTCGCCAGCAACTAAGAGAATCTTTTCTCCCGTTTCAGTCAACTCCTTTAGTGCACATTCTATGAGCTTTCCGTCGGCTCTTATCCTCCTGGCTGCAAGATATCTCCTCCCGCCTATGGTAAAGATCACCTCTACCATCCCTTCTTGGGAACCCCTCCTGACCAGATTTGCGCTCGCGCCACGGGTGTGCTCACCGAAGAGGGCATACGTTATTGCGTCTACCACGGAGGACTTACCAGCCCCGTTCCGGCCGACGAAGATATTGACGCCGTCCTTAAGCTCAAGCATACTTTGTCCGTGTGATATAAAGTCCCGAAGTCTTACGTCTTCTATCATTTCTTTTCACCATCGCCAAACCTATCCGCCTTATACGCAGACCAAAGAGATTCCAATGCTTCATCGATCCTCCCCTCCTTCAGAAGGGGAAGGAGCTCCTTTACGGCGTACTCTGCCTTCTCCCTCCCACCAAGCTCCAAGCCTGCAAGTTCGACCATCTTCTCGTCTATGTCAGAAGGTCTTTCCAGAAGAGTACTGCTGCCACCCTCCCCTTGGGGTGAGTTGACATTGAAATCATGATATAGATCATATCCATCGAGCAGCCTCAGTATTGCAGAGATCATTGCCAAGTCCACGTCCTCTCCCCACTCAGCTTCAACGTCGAAGTGAAGCAGCGGCTTTCCTCCATCCTTCTTCAGCCCTTCAGCGATAGACTCTACCTTCTCCCGCAGCTCGCTGAACTTCACCCTGTATGATGCCTGCTTCCTCACGGATCTGAGCTCCACCCACTCCGGCTTTGCTTCACTACCAGAGAGGTCAACGATGTAAAAGCCCTTGTGTTGCTCCTTGATCCCTTCCAGGGCGGTGGCCTCGGTAGAGCCTGGGTAACAAAGCGGCCCCTTTAGTTCGTCGAACTTCTTTTCAAACCTATCGTGCAGGTGGCCCATGGCGTAGTAGTCGAATCCTTTGGGGAGATCAAGATGAGTGATCTCGCCTGCACACTCGTGAAATTCCTTCAGGCCCTGATGTAAGACCAGCACCTTCTTCCCTTCACCTTCAATGGGACCTAGGTCAGCTAGCCTTTGCTTCAAAGAAGCGATTTCGCTCCTTCTCCTCTTGTGGTAGCCAACTATTGTGACTTCGCCGCATGTTACCTTTTCTCCACTTTGAGATAGGTAGCGAGGCCCACCTCCTGATAGAGCATGGGGGAGGGAAGTCCACCCAATCTGCTTATATCGTGCTCTCCAAGGGTGAAGAAGAGGGGTATCCTCCTCTCCTTCAGTTTCATCAGCGCCCTAGCCAGGACTGCTAAAGCGTCCCCTCCTGGCTTGGGAGCATCGAATATATCTCCAGCATGAATCACCATATCGACCCCCTCTTGTATCATCCTGTCGATTGCTTCATCGAAGGCAAGGTAGAAGTCTCTCTCCCTCTCCCTCAGGTCGTAGGGGATGGCCCCAAGATGAGTGTCAGAAAGATGACCTATCAGCACTCCAGTCACAACCTCCCCTTTATCAGCTCAGACGTATCTTCTAGGCTCCTACTATCCCTCTCCTTATCTTTCAACCACTCCTTAACTGCATCTATGTCCATACCCATCAGCTTTTCAGGGACATATTCGATCTTGGCCAAGATTGGTAAGGTAACCCACTGGCCAAGGAGAAGTGCTTCCCCGATGTTTAAAGAGGGAAGGTATTCGATTAGCTTCTCGCTTGCCAGCTCGCTGGAGTCGATTATGTACTGCTGATCTTTGGGCTGAGTTATCCTCATTATAGCGAGGGAGCCCATTTGGCTAAGCACATCCTGGTCTAGCCTGCTTGGCCTCTGGGAGACCACAATGAGGGAGACACCGAACTTCCTCCCTTCCCTCGCAATCTTCGAAGCAATCATCTTAGTATCTGTATCGGATTCAGCAGGAAGGAACGTGTGCGCCTCTTCTATAGCTATCATCACAGGAGAGGGGAACCTCACCTCCCCTCTGCTCTCGCCTCTGAGGCTGTACATTCTAGCCTTCTTCCTGTCTTCAAGGATCTCCTCCATGAAATAGCTCATCACGACTGCAGCCTGCCTCTCTGAGAGTTCCAGCATGTTGAGTACGTTTACGTTATTCGCCTTTAGTTGATCGAGGGGGTCACCGATATCTGGGTCTATGACCACACCCTTCCTCATCCTCGCCCTCTCCACTATTTCTATCACCCTGCCTGCAACTCTCCTGGTCTGATGATCCTCATCTTCATCTCTTAGCACTCGCAGCTGCCTTATGAGTGCATCCCAGAATTCCTTCTCTTCCCTGACTGCAGCGAACGCTCTAGCTAGGACAGCCCTCTGCCTCTCCGCGCCTTCCCTTATATCTAGCAGGTCGGCGAACCTTTCTGCATCCAGCAAGCGAGGATTGAGCTTTGCCTGCACATGGACCAGCCTGTTGAGCTTCAAAGACGTATATTCCCCCTGATAATCAAATATGATCATCGTGCCGTAAGCCTCCGATGTCCTCTTGGCAAGGAGAGCCAAGAGGTTGGACTTTCCGCTTCCGGTGGCAGCCAGAATGGCAAGGTGCCTGGCTGCGATCTTGTTCAGGTTTATTGAAGCTGAAACGGTTGGCTGCCTGAGGAGGCTCCCAACCCGCGCCCATTCTGCATCCTCCTTTGCGAAGACTGAAACGAGTTCTTTTTCGCTCGCTTCGAAGACCTCCGACCCGGGCTCGGGGGGCAGAGAAGGCATGAGCACGCTTCCCTTGGTAAGCTGGTCGAGGAGTCCAATTACCTTCACCGAAGCTTCATATGCCTTATCTCTCGGGTTCCTAGAAGCTACTTCCTTTGCTTCCGTGGCCGACTGGAAACTCGATACTACTTCTGGGTTCATCAACCCGCTTGTTACTATGCTCTCCTCCACGAACCCCAATAGTGCCCCCTCTGGTGCTCGAACCGTCACATATTCTCCTACCCTGATGTTTCGTGATGCCAAGAATTCGAAGCGGTGGGGCCTTGCACCACCCACTATGATGCCCAGCGGCGAGCTATTCAAAGACTTACTCGCCAACTACTTCTCTCCCTCCTATTTCCCCAGTCAGGCCCAACATATCCACGAGCCTCTCCATGTCTTTGTTCGAAACCACGCAGGACTCGTGGGCGATCCTCAGCTCGTACGGATAGCCGTCGACGCTGGAACTTCCAAGCACGTCGACCACTTCCTTCTGTCCCCCTTCTTTCATCTCTCCCGGTACCTCCACCCTGAGGCACGGAGAATGATCGGAGAGCCTGACGTAAAAAACGGAGACACCAATGGGGTCGTAGTACAGCTGAGAGTAGCCCGCATCGCTCGAAGCCTTGTTGAAGTAGTGTATATCCCCCACCGGAGCGCCTAGCAATTGAGTGCTATCTGACCTTTTTGAAACGAATATGACGTTGCTTTCCTTCATCAGGTCCCTTGCATAATCGTAAAAAGGGACAATCTGCTCCCCCCTTCTATCGTAGAACCTTGCAAGCACCGAGCCATCGATCAGGATGAAGTCCGAACTCTTCGAACCCTCCTTGGCCAGCTGATATTCGAACTCCATACCCTTGCTTTGCAACGCCAACCTCGGGTTGTGGGCGATGCCACGTTCATCTTTCAAAGGAAATATACCTACCCCTACGTCGATCTTCGGAGGAATTAGGTCACGACTTTCTCGTGTCATGCATACAGCATCAACGGCATAGACATAATATCCTGAATATGGAAAATAGTTCCAGCTGCTGTCGACCCCTGCGATGACCAGCCCTTCCTTTGTCTCTGGGGCGTAAGCCGTCCATAGGCTTCTCGCTCTTTCAATCATCGAAGACGAACCCATCATTCGTTCCAAGATGGTATCCTTATTGGAGATGGCATAACTATAGACCTGCATCAGCATATACAGGCAAATAATTGATGGGAATTTTTAAGGAGATCGACAGGAGCTGGCAGTGGTGTTAACTTAAGCGCTGTTTGAGTTGATTGCCTATCCATATTCGCTCAATGAGAATCATAGATTGGGCGTGCCCGATCCCTTATGTTTGGATTCATACGAGAAAGGACACGCCCATAGGACGTGATGTACTGCATTTATCTATAATGGATGGGGTTGAGTTTAAGGCGTGTAGCATAAAGATGCCTTAGACCCTTTTGTCAAGAGGAGTCATTTATCAATCTGGAAGTGGATACAGCTATTCGGTAAGAACGCATTATTCCATAAAAGAGTTACAGCCTTCCTAATTGATGAAACTTACATCAGAATTGGTAAATGTGAAGCGTGGGTTTGGATAGCGATAGATGGAGCCTGTACACAGGTACATACTCTTGGTGTACCTGTCTTATCAGAGGAACATCATGGTTGCCGAGCTCTTTCTAAGGACTCTTGTTAAGATGTATGGAAAGCATATGGTGTATACAGATGAGGGTGTATGGTATCCAGATGTATGTAAATCGCTTGGTCTGGAGCATAGAATGCACACATGCATACTCCATACGAGAAAAGCTTGGTGGAGAGGGTAAACCAATACCTGAAGGACAGGACCGAAGTATTCGATGACCATTACCCCTGCAGAAAGAAGGGGTGTAGTTTATCGCATGTTAGAAGGTGGTTGAACCTGTTCTGTTTCATGTACAACCAAATGAGGGACAGGGTCAAGTTCGATGGACTACTGAACCTGATGGAGGTGAGTCCCTAAGTTAACACCACTGATGGGAGGGTGGGAACAGGCACCTGCTCTTTCTTTTCCCGTCTGCTTCCCGGGAGGCCAACGGAGATAAATCACGAGATTTTGAATAATGGTCTATTTCCATTTGCACACGGGCGGTGTGGCCCGTCTTTCCGCTCTTTGCTTTATTTCTTCAAGGAATTTTTTTGTAATCATAAATTCGTACAGGTCGAACCCATCACTTCTAGACTCTTTAGACCGTAAAATTTTAGCACGCATATTCTTAAGCAACCTTTCACCGTCTTTTGTTGCAGCTAGGGCAAGTATCCTTCTTTTTTTCTCCGTAGTAATTTAGTACATAATCCGAGAATGACCATGCTAATTTCGCCGTAATTTCCTTATGCATGCCAGTTTCATAACCTGATGCTACAATCCCTGAAAAGTAAAGTTTGGTAGCCTTTTTCATATCCTGTGGTGGAAGTATATGTTCTCCAGTTAACTCTCTTTCGTGATATCTACCTGATTCAATTAATTCAACACCTTTTTTATTTAATGGGAGTATATCGAAATATCCAAGAATCCTATTTCCCTTATTCCTTAAGATGCATATTATAAGAGGATTTTTAATATACCAGCGTTCAAATTCTGCAAAAGAAAGTGTATTATTTCCGAATACCTTTCTGGCTAACTCGTTGGCTCTAAGAAGCATTTCATTAGAAGGACGCGTTTCTGCTATAAGAATCTCTTTCGTTTCGTCCAGTGCATTGCCAGCAAGTTGGGGCGGTTTTCGTTTTTTAAAAGTAATCATAAACAAAAACAGAGTACCAGTTACTGTTATAACATCCCACAATATCGATGGTATAAATGGGAAAAGTACAATTAAAACACCAAGAACTGTCAAAAAAGGTATCATTATCGACAGAAAAAACTTGATACGTTCCGACATTCAGACAAAACGCTCCCAAAGGATAAAATCCTGCCCATACCAATGATTCTTCAATTCAATTATTTCTCTAAAACCAAGCTTCTTCAATAAGTTCTTTGAGGGTTCATTATTGCTTCTTGTATCACACCAGACTTTGTGAGCCTTTCTCTTCCTTGCATCAGTTATCACTCTTTCGACTATTAAAGTT
>Ga0167616_1000454_pt1 | contig 11072 bp, 6 predicted proteins | sample OSPB_Mat_host_9__FD_111801 | JGI IMG/M metagenome (GOLD analysis project Ga0167616, IMG submission 111801) | Extremophilic microbial mat communities from Yellowstone National Park, USA - OSPB_Mat_host_9_15 (v2) (version 2) | ecosystem: Environmental > Aquatic > Thermal springs > Hot (42-90C) >... | reverse complement strand
GGGCATTATTGATGTCTATTTTCATAACCGCCATACCTCCCAGGATAATTGAAGCTGCCAGGCTGGATAAGGGCAGCGATTGGAGGATTTTCATTAAATTAGTATTTCCATTATCGCTGCCGGGCTTTGTATCGACATTAATATTTAACATCATTGAGACATGGAATAACTTCTTCATACCCTTAATGTTGACTACCACGCCCAATATGAGGTTAATACCGGTTACGGTTCAATCATTCACTGGAGGATATGCGACTCTCTATAATGAAACATTCGCTGCTGCATTTATAGCATCTATAGTGCCCTTGGGCATCTTCATTTTTCTTGGTAGATATTTTATAAAGGGCTTAATAGCCCTTGGAACAGGAGGTAAGGGGGTGTAGTATGGTTAAGGTAATTACTAAGGGTGTCACTAAGATATTTAAGTCGAAGAAGAAGGAAGTAGTTGCATTAGATAAGATTAACATGGAGATCAATAGCGGTGAATCCTTCGGAATATTAGGACCTAGTGGGGCTGGTAAGACGACGCTTATGCGTATAATAGCTGGACTTGATGTACCGACCGCCGGCGAGCTGTATTTCAATGATGAGCTGGTGGCTGCCTCGAATAGATTGATAGTGCCTCCCGAGGATAGAAATATAGGTATGGTATTTCAAACATGGGCCCTTTATCCTAATATGACTGCTTATGATAATATCGCTTTTCCACTGAAGTCTTTAAAGATAAGCAAGGCCGAGGAGCAGAAGAAAATAAACGATATAGCGGAGATACTTGGGATATCTCATGTGCTCAATCACTATCCAAGGGAATTATCGGGTGGTCAGCAACAGAGGGTGGCGTTGGCGCGTGCATTGGTTAAGAATCCATCTATTCTCTTATTGGATGAACCGTTCAGTAATTTGGATGCCAGAATAAGGGATAGCGCTCGTGCTCTTGTTAGGAGGATTCAAAATGAATTGAAAATAACCACAATAACGGTTTCTCATGATCCCGCCGACATATTTTCCATAGCGGAACGCGCTGGCGTTATAGTTCATGGCAAATTAGTGCAAGTGGATAAGCCATCCATCATATACTCTAAACCCATCACTGTGGAGGTGGCGAAATTAATAGGTGATTTAGTGGAGTTAAATGGAAGAATTGAAGATAGAAATGGAGCAACGTATGCGGTAGTTGATGATTTTTCATTTCCCATAAATAAGATCAACGCCAGCAACGTAAGGCTGGGCATTCGCCTTGAAGATCTAAAGATATCCAAGGAATCTTCTCTGGGCAGTGACTGGTTCCTCGTGGGGCGAGCTCGGGTTAAGGTATCCAGCTATTCAAGTGGTCTCTTCAGGGTCACTGTTGTGCCTCCTAGTAATGATAATACCGAGGTTGTGGTCATGATGGATAAGCCGTTTGATGTTGGGGAGGAGGTTAATTTATTTATAAGGCTTGGAAAGGTATTGGTATTCACGTGATTTTCTAATTTTAATTATTGTCGAAAGTTTCATAGTTATCTCTCAACTTAAGATCTTACAGCATTGCATCTTTATCTAGGATATTACACCGTTATATTGAGTCTAATGATACGGTTATTTTATCCGTTGGGAAGAATAAACTTTATAGGTGGGGAGGATAGATGCAATTAGAGATAGTCAAGTCATCCAGGATGCCCAGGGTAATAAAGCGTAATGGTAAGGAGGAGCCCTTCTCTCCGCGGAAGCTTCTCAGGGTGCTTAGTTTAGTAAATGCGCCGAATCCAGATCTAGTTTTAAAGGAGCTTCAGAGCTTAATAAGCGGCCAAACAATAAAGAGCCAAGATATAAGCGATATGGTTCAACTGATAATGCTCAATAAGGCGCCTGAAGATATGAGATGGCACACTGCAGCCAGGGATTATTTGTTATGGAGTGTATATAAAATGGTGCTGGGCAAGTTCGATCAATCCAATTTTGAAGTTATTTATAGGAATGGGTTTAAGCAGTGGTTCTTAACTGGCATGAGCCAAGGATTATGGAACAAGGAGATGGCATCGTTTTATGAACAATACATAGATGAATTAAGCAGCATGATTAGGCCAGAGAGGGATCGCTTGCTCACTTATAATGGCGTTAGAACGCTCATGAGTCGCTATCTGCTAAAGAGACTTGATGGCACATTCTTTGAGACTCCTCAGTATATGTGGATGAGGGTTGCAATGGGGGTTGCATATGCTGAAAAAATGTATGGAATTGATCCTATATCATGGGCGTCCAAGTTTTATGATTTAATGAGTAACTTGAAGTTTCTTCCCAATTCCCCAACCATGTTTAATGCATTCACTCGCTCTGGGGAATTATCGGCATGCTTCGTGGTGCCAATTGATGATTGTATTTCAGGTTATTCCCATGAGAATTGCTTTGGAATTTATGATGCCTTAACCCTGACCGCCGAGTTACATAAGATGGGAGCTGGGACAGGGTATAATTTCTCTAAATTGAGGCCCGAAGGGGATGTAGTTAAGTCAACGGTGGGAGTCGCCAGTGGCCCAGTCAGCTTCATGCGTTTATTTGATGTTAGCACGGATGTAATAAAGCAAGGAGGTAAGAGGAGAGGGGCCATGATGGGGATACTTGAGGTATGGCATGCAGATATTCAGAAATTCATTAAGGCAAAGTCGGGTCAATTAAAGGACATTCAATTACAGAACTTCAATATATCCGTTATGACCACCGATTACTTCATGGAGCGCGCATTGACGGGCGAGGATTGGCTTCTCTTCAGTCCCAGGGAGTGCCAATGCTTAGCCAATACATGGGGGGATGAGTTCCAAAAATGCTATGAGGACTGTGAACGCCGTGCCATGCAGGGCGATATAAAGATATGGGGCAAGGTTAATGCTAGGGAGCTATTTAATGAATGGGTAAAGAGCGCATGGGATTCCGGCGATCCCGGCATGCTTAATAAGGATTCCATAAACATAATGCATCCAGCGAAGAATGCGGGGGTAATTGCTTCAACTAATCCATGTGGCGAGGTTCCGCTCTTGCCGGGAGAATCATGCAATTTAGGCAGCATAAACATAACTAAGTACATACATGGGCATCAAATAGCTTGGGACGCCCTATTCAATGATATAGCTATAGCAGTGAGGTTCCTGGATGATGTAATAGATGTAAATAAGCATCCACATAAAATGTTCGATGAGGCCAATCACGCTACCCGCAAGATAGGTCTCGGGGTTAATGGCTTCGCTGATTTATTAATAAAACTGAGCATTCCTTATGATAGTCCAGAGGCATTACGTCTTGCAGATACATTGGCGATGTTTATGTTCAGCACGGCGACAAAGGCTAGCCACTTATTGTCGCTGGAAAAGGGATCATATCCTAAGTTTAATGGGAGCGATTGGGAGAAGGGGATCCTCCCAATAGATAGATGGATGGAGAGAGCAAGAAAAATATCGCAAGTAACTAATCAGTACTTATCAGAATACCTAGAGATCATTAGTCCCCCTCAACATGCTCAAGACGAATTCACATCAGCTGCATTGAGCGTATTACAGGAAATGCATGCTACACTTGACGATATTCGTGCTTTAGTTAAGAGCGGTATAAGGAATGCGACAGTGATGAGCATTGCTCCAGAGGGAAGCAGGAGCTTAATAGCAGGCGTGAATTCAAGCATAGAACCCATATTCGCTATTGCCTATGTTAGGAACTTAGCCATAGGTAAGTTGATTGAGTATAATGGAACGGCCCTAGAGAGATTAGGTAATGTTCCTGAGGATATCAAGAAGTATATACTGGAGAGCGGCATGCTTCCCAATACGTATAAGTTACATGGCTTATTGAAGACCGCTAATGAGATCCATTGGAGGTGGCATGTCATGATGCAGGCTACGTGGCAGCGGTGGATCGATAACGGGGTAAGCAAGACTATTAATATGCCGAGTAATGCCACCATTAAGGATGTGGAAGGAGCTTACTTAATGGCATGGGAATTAGGCGCTAAGGGCATAACGGTATATAGGGATAAAAGTAAGTCTGTTCAAGTGATTTATAGTGGCGTAGCTAATAAGCCATCTCCCTCTAAGATAATTGTTAAGACTATAAACGTTGATGAGAAAATAGATGACAAGCTAAATGAATTAGGCGAAACAAGCGATCCCTATTGTAAGACGGATTCATGCGGCTGACTCGAATGAAAATAGTTCTAGTTCCTTCATTTCATTAAATAATTGGGTTAATATTTCCTTGTAATCTATTTTACCCATTTCTACATTATCCATCTCCTCCTCTAACTGCCTAGTCCTATCCTCGCTGACTAATTTACCAAGCTCCTTGTTATTGCCGCATTTGATCTGCGTATCCTCTAGTTCCTTCTTATCCTCTTCCCGTCTCGGCGGCAATTTTTCCCTAACATAATCATCGCCAGTTAGGCAAACATATGCAAGTATACCCAGCCTCTTTGGCACAAGGTATTTTACATTACCTATTGCTGTGACGTATCCTCGCCTAAGCAGTGTGTCTATTATTTTAGCATAGGTGGATGGTCTACCTATGTGTTTTTTCTTCATTTCAGCTATTATATCGCCTTCCCTATAGGGATAAATCGTTCTAATGGTCTTAGTAACCACATCTTTAACCTCGAAATCCGCTTCAGTAATGGCTTCGCGTTTTCGGATTGATTGAAGCACTAATTGAAATCCAGGATCCACTATATCGATCACCCTCTCGAGTTCCTTATTGGCGATTTCGTTCGAGTTATGCAAAGTAACTCTGTACTTAGCCTTCTTAATCGTGGCGGGCCTCATTTGGCTTGCCATGAATCTCTTAAATATTAATCGATAGAGTTGGATATGCCTATTCGTTAGTTGAATATTTAGTATACCTGTGGATATTAATGTATGGAGCTCCTCCTCATCTATTGGCCTAGTTGGCCTTATACACTCGTGGGCTCCCTCCTCACTTGTGGTCCAAGTTCTTCCCATGTACTCCTTCTCGCCAAATTTATTGCCTATATATTCCTTGGCTATTGATAATCCAACGGCCGATACCCTAGTGCTATCTGTTCTGTGGTATGTTATTAATCCGGACTCGAAGAGATCCTGCGCAAGTCTCATTGTTGTATTTACATCAAGTCTCAAGAGGTTAGCTGCATCAGTTAGCATTGTATCGGTTGTGTAGGGCGGTGGAGGATTAATTATTTCCTCTTTCTCCTCTATTTTGCTATAATTAACTTTTAATCCATCGTGATTCTTTTTGAATCCTCTTAGGTTCTTGGATTCAGCCTTGGCCTCGCTTGGATCATTATTGAGCGGAACAATGAATGTTTCCTGCTCATCATTAACTAGGGTTACAGTCAGTCTCATTGCCTTAGAGTATTTATTGTCTATGTGCCTTCGTATTATCCATCCTAACACCGGCGTTTGGACTCTCCCAGCGGATAGGTTTTTGCGGTTAAGCCTATCCTGTAGGTACTTGCTTAGCCCAAATCCTATCCACCTATCTTCTATCCTTCTAACTAGTTGCGACTTAACCATATTGGGCTCCACCGCTCTTGGATTAGCTATGGCATCTATTATGGCCTTCTTCGTGACTTCATGAAATTCTATTCTATGGATATTCGACACGAATGGACGCAACATGTTATATACATCCCAAGCGATTTTCTCACCCTCGGAATCGGGATCCGTGCCTATCAATACCTCATCAACATCTATCGCTAAATCCCTTAAGGTATCTATTACCGGCATTGTAGTCACTAGCTGAGTACCATCATAGGGGCAAGTATCCCTTTCATCGGTATAAGTCTTACCGCATGTCGGGCACCTCTTTATTATGCTATATATCGGTATGAACTTCCCATCGGTAACTAATACACCATAGTAATCCTTAGCCCTTCCCATTATTTCCTGCTCGATGGCGTTAGGCGCCAGCTCCATCATGTGTCCCTTGGTTGCCACTATGCTTAGCAACATGTTGCCCAGATTTGTTTCATATATGTTTAGGCCACCCATTATTCGCCTACTGGGTTTCCCAAAGAAATTGGCAATGGTTCTAGCCTTAGTAGGAGACTCCACAACTAATAGGACTGACTTAAAAGTACTTAGTTTCTCTTTCTTTGGTTCCTCACTTCTAAGTAGTTCCGCCACCTCTCTTCTTTCCTCATTAATGACCTGCATTATGGCATCTACATCATAGGCCTCAACATCCTTGAACTCAGCCTCATCCAGTCTATACTTTAAATCGCGTTGAAGCGCCGTGAATACTGATGGATTATCAATTATGATTATGGATAATCCATGCGTGACTCCTCCGATATACATCCTTGATGTCCTACCGCTGGCCTGTATATATGTGGTGGAATCCGGCAGCACTATGTGGAATTCGCCGTTTCGTAATTGAATATTAACCTCAGACTTATTTATGTTATCGATTATGGCCGGCACCTTCAGGAGCTCATCGGCAAGTTTAAGGGACTCCATCGCCGTTTCAGCTACATATCTTTGAAATCCGCTCAGCTCATTGATGTTTTGCTGGGCCTTCGTAAGTATCTCGCTTAATTGGTTTTGGTTCAAATATGATATTCTCCGTAGCCTGGCAATCATTTTATCCACACGGCGCTTTAATTCATCGGGCGCTATTTGACGTATACCAGAGAAGAAGAGGAGGAACTTGATGGGCATGAATTCCGCCAGGTTTAGTCTAAACATTATTTTTGGCACTCCCACGAATATCACATACTTAATGCGGGCCGGCATATCTATTCCTCTGACAAGCGATGACCTAGATGTAGCAAGGCCTATCAATACATCTAGTTCACCCTCCTGGAATGCAAGCAATAGTTTCTTTTTCGGCTTCAAGTAGATACCAGCCTTTATTCCTGCCTCGCCTAATTTTTCAGCAATCTTTTTGGCTATTTCCCTATCAGCATCTGTTGGAATAAATATTATACCTCCCCCACCTAGCCTCTTAACTAGGTTAACTGCATCCTCTATTAAATTAGTTTTAGGTTGCATAAATAAATCAATGACATTCCTTAGACCCTCGGCTCGCCCACCCACTTCAAAGCCTAGAAATTCTCTGAAGAGAAGCGCCCTCGATGTGCCGCGTGGCCTGGTCAATACGCCGCTAACTATTAATGTACCGATATTCCGCCCCTTCATCATCTCTTCTATTGTTTTAGCCATGCTTCTCATTCGTCTATTAAGTTCGCCTAAATCATCTTCATTACCATTTCTAAGGGCTTGCATTGTATCTCTAGATACCTTAATAGCCTCCAGCGCTACATCTATTGCTTCCTTCGGTACGCCAAGCAGCACTAGTAGTCTATCTATATTCTTGCTTGACGCTTTAAGGACGCTATCGACATCGTCCACGAATATTAATTTATACTTATTTCTAGCCAGTAGATCCATGTGTTTAGATAGGAATGAATTCGTTATGATTAATATGTCATAATCATTATCATTAATTCTTTTTATCGCCTCCTCCTTCTCCTTCTTTGTCAATAGCGAATTATAGGCCACTATCCTTGCTTTTCCCTTCGAATATGCTTCGGCTCTCTGGAATAATTGGTATGCAAGAGTTGATGTTGGCGCCACTATGAGAGTCTTACCCCCATTAATCGCAGTATATATAGATGCTACTATTCCAAAGGTGGTCTTACCACTGCCGGTTGGCGCTATCACTGCAAAACTCTTTCCCCGTACAAGCCGCCTAGCCCATACCCTTTGAGCCCCCCACATCTCGAATCCAGTGATTTCACGGAATAGATTATTTAATTCATCATACTTCATATACATGGATAATATAGGTCTCATTCTCTTCAAAGTTCCTAATTTATCCATTTCTCTCAATATGCTTAGTACATCGCGTTTCTTTGGGGTTCGGGGAAGACATAGGCGGCACGGTAGCCCAGTTCCTAATCTATCTGCATCTATTATGCCCCCGCAATTGGGGCATGCCCATCGATACAACGCTGGTGGGAATCCATCATTTGCCACTGCCTAATCGTTTGGCGGAGGCGGGTAGGTTCATATAAATGTTTTGATGAGGAATGTAGAGAACCATTAATTCTCAACCCTGTATCGCATTAATAATAAAAGGGCAATCCTCGCCCATGAATATAGGTAGGAGGTTAGAGACAACTGATCCCCTCCCGCCCTGAAGGGGCGAGGGTTCCCCGAGGTCTAGAGGGTTACACCCCTTTATGGGTGCTGCTCTGTTGGTCATCCTCTCGAGCCGGTATTGTGGGGGTATGTCGGCCCCCACTCCCAAGGAATTGACCGGCCAAGAGTCCCCTATTGCTACCCTCGGAAGAAGCATTTAAGCTCTTACCCAGCCCCAAAGTACGAGACTTGTCATCCTCGTTATCATGATTTTTCATTAAAAATTAATAATGATTCATTTAATCAGGAGGAGCCTTAAGGGTTTTTATCTATTATATATTTAAATTGACTAATTCATTGCATAGTTAATGGCTATAAGCACACAAGCAAGAAGATTGCAGATAATAATATATGTGGCTTCTCTCATAGTTATCATTGCGACTCTCATTAGCATTGATGTAATGATAGTTCAGCTCTGGTTGGTTGGTTCCTCTAATTTAGATATAATATTCGTTGCATTGGCTTCATCATCTACCATATTGATGGATGTGATAACGGTGATAGGTATTTTACAGAATATCCCATTAACGCAATTAAAGCATCTTCACTTAGCATCACGGTTATTTTGGGTTATAATAATGATATTCGTGTTTGGTCTATTTCTTTATATCCCATATATAACAATAAAGCATTACTTGAATATATCCATACCAATAGATGACTATATGCTTGCCATGAATAACCTCCTAGGGTTGGGTATTGCACTATATAATTCAGGATTGGTCCTTACCATTTATATTATTTACACCATAATGAGAATGCGATTATTACCAGATGTCTATGAAACGATGATCGACACATTTGGGTTATCCAAGATAGGCATCAATTCATTCAAGGATGGATCCAGCAACGATAAAGACGATGATGACATAGAGGAAATATAGCTAATTATTGAAGGGGTAATTACTTGTTCATTATGAATAAGGGAATAGCCATTTCTTCTCGTGATAGTCCTGCATGGTGTCCTCTGAACTTCATTAGTTTATCATCGGATGGCTTAAGCAAGTAAATTAAGGTGGTTGAATCTCGGGGCACTGCAATTAGGTCTCCCATTCTTCTCCTAACTTTCTCGTTTAATCCGCCTAGAAGCGTCTCTGCTTGATTTAGGTCATATAGGTCTACCATGGGAAGGAATTTTTTGAAGTAATCCTTCACGGGTTCTACATGGCTTTTATCCATAAGCTTTAGTTGGAGTGCTCGTGGTTCTCCAAAGGGAGGAAGCGAAAGGTAGTTCAACAATTCATTGTGCTTACGTAGGTCCACTACTTTCTCAGGCTCTACATCTATTTGCCCATGATCGGCAGTAATTATTAGGGATGAATTATTTGGAAGCTTTTCCGAGAATCTCCTTAATATATGCATGGTCTCTATTAATGCATATCCATAGTGATGAGAAGATGGGCCGTATGTATGTTGTATTGTATCTAGGTGCGTTAAGTAGAGATACACGAATTGATGGGTATCCATAGCATTAATAGATGTAGTTAATGCATCGAATAATGTGTAGTATTCCAAAACATTGGCACCCTTATATAATATATGAGATATTCCGCTTCCCCCAATTCCCTTTGGAACCACTACTGCGCTCTTGATTCCGTGCCTCCCAGCCTCCTCGAATATTGTGTCATCATGATAAAGTTGTCCTAGATCATGTCCTAGATTCAATACATCATCACGAGATCCACTCGGCGCTATGCTCATGTTAAGGGTGTTAACCATGCTGCCAAACTCATTCATGAAAAGTATGGTGCCTAGAACACCATGCATGCCGGGAGTCACACCAGTGGATAGACTAGTCAATGCAGTGGCAGTTACTGATGGAAACACGCTTGTTAATTGCCTTGACTTCCCTAGGAACCACCTTACATCATCTATATTGCTCATTTTCTCCAGCCCAACCCATCCCAATGCATCGACCAGTATCAATATGATTTTGTTTCCATGTAATTCAACATCATTTAATGGATTCGCCTTTTCATGCGCACCAAAGGCTTTTAGTATGGAGTTGGATAAATTAACTATGCTCTCTCCATCATACCTAGGAATCATCATATTATTTGGGCAAATTAATCAAGTAATTAAAATTATTTTCGCAATTCTTAATTGCCTAGATGATGCTTAATTGGTTTGGATAAGTTATTGATCAATTCTTTGTTAATTTTTAAGAACTAAGAATGTTGCCGTAGTTCGGGTTCAGGGAATATAAGCCGAAGAAGCATTAATTTCAATTACAGGGTTCCAACAACTGACCTCCTCCCCGCCCTAAAGGAGCGAGGCTTGCCGTTCGTTTTATACACACGGGGGAAACCTCGCAATTTATGGCGGGGATGGGGGAAATATTTTAAATATTTGATGTTTTTGTTTTTCTGATGCCCATCGTGGGGTTTAGGTTTAGAGCATACACCGATCGACGAACGCTGAGGGCGTTAAAAGCCCAATTGAGGTTAGCCTCGGAGATCTACAACCCTACGATGGGCAGACAAGTACTTCCATCATGAGGATGGTAGGGGATTAAGCGAGAACGAGTTGAGGCAACTAGCCCTCGACTTGAGGAAACAAGACGAGGAGTACCAACAATTATACTCACAAGTAGTTCAACAAGTCGCGGATAGATATTATGAGGCTAGGCAGCGCTTTTTCGATGGGTTAGCGCGTTTCACGAGGGAGAAGAAACCCCATAAATACTACAGCTTGGTTTATCCGCAGAGCGGTTGGAGGATATTAGCTAGGGAAATTAGAACGAGTGGGGCTAAGGGCAAGAACAAGAAAAAACTAGTGCTGAGGTTATCAAGTCTAGGTGCGTTCGCACTAATCGTTCATAGGGACTTTCCACTGGATAGAGTGGAGAGGGTTGTGGTGAAATTGACGAGGAGTGGAAAAGTGTATGTCTCATTCATTGTTGAAAACCATGAATTCCCAAAATTGCCAGGG
>Ga0167616_1000435_pt1 | contig 11264 bp, 12 predicted proteins | sample OSPB_Mat_host_9__FD_111801 | JGI IMG/M metagenome (GOLD analysis project Ga0167616, IMG submission 111801) | Extremophilic microbial mat communities from Yellowstone National Park, USA - OSPB_Mat_host_9_15 (v2) (version 2) | ecosystem: Environmental > Aquatic > Thermal springs > Hot (42-90C) >... | reverse complement strand
CCATCCAAGTCAATTATCAGCATGGCCTCCGAGTCCCTTGGGTATGTGAACTCCTTCACATAGCCTGATACAGCCTCCATGGTGCCCCTATCCAGGAATTCAACTATGAGGGGCCTAAAGCCCCTAGCCTTAATCATGCCAACCGCCCTGGCTGCATCCACAACGTCTCTGAAGTATACCCTAAGCCTAACAATAGCCTCAGGTAGGGGCCATATTTTAAGGTATGCATTGGTTATTACACCAAGAGTCCCCTCACTCCCTATTACTAGGCTGAGTAGGTCGTAACCCGCCCTACACTTTAGGGTCCTGCACCCCATGAAGACTGGTTCACCTGTTGGTAGAACCACCTCAGCCCCAAGGACCCAGTCCTTAACGGTACCGTACTTAGCACCCCTCATGCCACCTGCCCCATTGGCCAATGAACCGCCCACAGTGGCGGCTGCGCTACTGGCTGGGTCGGGTGGGAAGAAGTGGCCGTGTCTAGATAACTCAGCGTTTAACTCATCAAGCCTAACACCCACCTCCACGTGGACGTAGCTATCCTCGAGGTTAACCTCAAGAACCTTATTCATTCTCATTAAATCCAGCACAACTGCGCCATTATACGGTATTGGTCCACCATGTAGACTAGTTCTGCCGCTACTGGGTACTATGGGGATTAGGTACTTGTTAGCTAGCTTAATGACCTCAGAAACCTCATTAGTGGTTTCAGGTTGAATAACCATCCTGGGTATGGCTGATTCGGCCGGTGAGGCATCATAAGAGTAAAGCATCAACTCACCCTTCGACTCTATGACCTTGTCGCCGCTCACAACCCTCTTAACCTCAGCCCTAAACGACTCAAAGTCCATGGGTTAACCCAGTGTTAATAGGAATTTAAACCTTAGATCAGCCTTCACCTCAGGTCAATGCGTTAAGTATCAATACTGTACCATGATCATTAAGGCTAAAGCCTAATTTAAAGCGTGTTCTTTCATATGCTTAATCATCAGGGTGGTTGTTATTTTAGGGCCTACTGTCAATGGCAATTTAGGTACGCTTATAAATCAGTCGATATGGTTAGTTACTTGAATGGGTATTAACATTGCCGTTCCATACAACGTAACTGAGGAGGCCACCACGGAGGAGGAGGCTGTTAGGAAGATCGGCTACATAGGTAGGGCAGCTGCCATTTTTAGGATCAAGAACGTGTATATCTATACGTTTAAGGGTAGTGAGGAGCCTAGAAGGGCTTTATTAATAAAGAAGAACCTCGAATACCTGGTGACTCCACCATACCTAAGGAAGGACCTATTTGGCATTGACCCAGATTTAAGGTTAGCCGGCCTACTTCAACCATTGAATTTACCAGTCTTTGGGCATAGGAAAGGTAATGTAAGGGTTCATGAGGTCAGGGTTGGATTGGTGGTTAGGTGGGATGGGTACTACTCGATTGTTAAGATTGGTGAAGAAGCATACGTCAAGGTCCCCAAGCCCTACCCTGTTAAGTCACTGGTTGCCGTTTCAATAGACTCAGTGATTGATGGCAGGTTTTACAGGGGACACGTGGTTAAGAATACTAGTGTATACGTAGGCTACACGGTCAGTATTGTGAAGCTGGGTGAATTGGTGAGGATGGGTAACCTCATACTCACGGGTAAGGAGGGTAAAAGCGTAGTCAGTGTTATGAACGAGTTAAGGAGCTTAATCAATAAGAGTGGAGATATCACTGTTGTGTTTGGTTCACCACGCATGGGCGTTGACGAGATACTTAAGGGTGAGGGGCTTGGTGATGTGCTTGAGCGTTCACTATTCGTAAACTTTATACCTAACCAAGGGCTCGTAACAGTGAGAACTGAGGAGGCTATAGTGGCCGTATTATCAATACTAAACGTGATAAAGCAAACGACAACACTCACCCTTTAGGGTGGGGAAGGGGTCAGTAATACAATCCCATAACCTTTAAGTGAGGGAAACCTTTAAAGCAATGTGAGGTAGTATTAGTGTATGCGCATATTCATACATGGTTCCCTCAGCGACCTGGATGTAGCGCTGGGTGTTGGCATAGTTATAGGCATTAATAATAGGGTCAATGCACCTGAATTGGACAAGATAATTAACGATGTGGTTTCAGAGGTGAAAAACACCATAAGCCTGGAGTCGCTAAGGGATGATGAGTTAATTAGGCTTTACAGGAACTTCTACTGGCGCCTCGGCATAGACCCAACAAAGCAAAGGCCAGCCCAAGAGGCCTTGATTAGGAGGATTCTTAGGGGTGATGGGTTACCTAGGATAAATCCAATGGTTGATATTGGTAATGCCGTTAGTGTTAAGTATAAGGTGCCCGTGGGTCTTTACGATATTAGGAAGATTGGGCAGGTGGACTACATTGTACTAAGGAGGGCTGCTGATGGGGAGTTGTTCACACCCCTGGGTTCACCTAAAATGACCTTAACGAGGAACCAGATAGTGTTGGCAACAAGTGATGGTAAGATACTGCATGTCTACCCATACAGAGACTCAGAGCTAACTAAGGTTGATGAATTCACCACTGATGTACTGATAGTGGTGGCGGGCATAAGTGGTGTTAGTGATGAAACATTATTAGGTGCCTTAACCGAAATTGAGTCGCTGAGTGAAACCTTACTCAATGGTAAAGTCCTTATTCATGGTATTGTTAGAAGTAATAAATCACTGGAGTTTAACTTAAGGTTTTAAGGGGATTTTTGCTTAACTTGTGGTTGTTGTCGTCGTTGTGGTCTTGTAGAACGTTGCGGTGAAGGACACATAGTACATGGTGTTGTAGCAGTAGCTTAAGTATGGGTTGTAGAATATACCCTTCACGTATGGCTGAACAATCATGTATGCTAGGACGCTTGGTAGCCAGTAGTATGGTGCCTGGTCATACATTATCTTAATCTTATATACCTCGGCATCTAGCTTAAGCTGCTCCGTTAGGTTAGTTATGAGTGGTAGTTCATTGGTTATCTCATTCACGAGGCTATTGTTATACCAGGCTAGGTTACCGCTAATCCTACTGTTAGTAATGTTGGCTAGTGGCCACACCTCTTAGAACAGTGGGTCAAGCCAATCTGGGCACCAATCTAGGTCAACAATAGCAGCATGGCATCTGGGTAACTAAGGTATTGGCAAATTGAAAATTGATGCATCCCATAGAGGGCCATTGGCTAGGTTATTTAAGTGTGGATCAGTCATATTGGTGATAACGTCAAGGAGCCACTCGCAGGTCTTGATAATGGGTGGTGGTTACGGTGTTAGGCTATGGGATGTTAAGGATCCTTGGGGTGTTCAAAGGTTCATAATTAATAGGCTTAGGGAGGAGGGGCTTATTGACTAGTTTTCCAGGAGCTTCTAAGCTTCATGAACTCCTCAAGAACCTCAATCTCGTCGCTGCTTAAGTAATCCTTATACTGCATTATCAATTTGGCTGCGTGCTCAACAGGGACGTTAACGTAGAGCACCTCACCCTCCTTAATGTGTCTGCCAACCATTACGTTACCCTCTATGGATATTGCCACGCTCATGCCCTTCTTAGCCACTTGGATTGGCTTACCCTTATCCTGGATCTGCATTATAACCCCAACCTCTCTCCCATTTGCCTTAACCAGCCTGTACCCAGGTTTAATTAAGCCGCCGAGAACCTCCACACCGACTATGGCTGGGTTACTCCTTCTAAATACATAGCCCGGTATTATCGTCACTTTGCCTGGCCGTATGTACTTGCTTAGTTCACTTTCAATGAGCCTGCTCTTCTCCTCATTAAACCACTTAGTGAATTCCTCAACGAGTCTATATAGTATGTTGTTTTGGAATATTGTGACTAACTGAACCTTAGCCTCATCCTCAACCTCCTTAGGGACCTTGACGTTGAAGGCTAGGATTACACCGTATAGTGGGTTTTTCCTCCTAACCACCGATGCGTCGATAACATCCCTCCTTGAGACTGAGCCGATGTCAGCCTTTCTGACTGGTATGCCCTGTGACCTTAGGTAAAGCACCATGGCCTCAAGGGTACCTAGCGTATCCGCCTTAGCCACAACACCGACCTGATCAGTCTCAATCCTAATGGATGCTGCATCCTTCACAACCTCATCAATGTAGGGCTTGGGGTCGCCGTAGACTACGTAGACCGGTGACCCTGGGACAACCTCCTCTAAGCCATCAGCCACTATCTTAACGCCTGCCGCTGCCTTAACCTCATCAACGTGCATGTACCTGTCCTCCGGGTCCCTCATCTCGTCAAGGGGCTTGGGCATTACCATCAGCCTGACCTTGGTTAGCACAGGTCCGTTTAGGCCCATGGCCACTAGGGTGTCACCCCTCTTAACTACGCCGTCGTACAGTACCATGTCCATGGTTGTGCCTAGCCCCTTCTCCTCCTTAACCTCCATGGCGACACCCTTACCAGGCCCATAACTAACCCTTAACCTATCCTTAACGAGCCTCTGGGTTAACCCAGCCATTAGGACTAACAGGTCCGGGATGCCTTCCCCAGTGACTGCACTGGTGGGTACTATGGGTACTTGCCTATTAAAGTCACTAACCCTGTCAAACCTCTCAGCCTCAAAACCCTGCCTATTGAACTCCTCAATTATCCTGACTAAGGCATCCTCAAGCCTACCTTGTACATCCTCACCCTGGGCCTTATACGAGTCCAGTATGGACGCGTTGGGGATTGGCTTCCACCCGTATATCCTGTCAACTTTATTAGCGGCCACCACGAAGGGTATGTTCCTGCTTTTAAGTAGGACTAGGCTTTCATATGTCTGTTCCTCGAAACCCCTTGTTAAGTCAATCACGAGTATAGCCAAGTCAGCCACTGATCCCCCTCTACGCCTAAGGTTTGAGAATGCCGCATGCCCTGGGGTATCAACCATTAGGAAGCCCTTAACCCAAACCTTACCCTTAAGCCTATACCTCTCAATCAGTGGTGCCGCATACTTCTCAATGGATGGCCATGGTAGGTAGGATAGGCCAATGTGCTGTGTTATCATGCCCGGCTCCCTATAGGCCACCATGGTGTTCCTAATCTTATCTAGCAGTAGTGTCTTTCCTACATCCACGTGCCCCACAACCACCACTATGGGTGCCCTGTAATCCTCGGTCATGGCTATACCCGTGTACATTAATGAACCTGTTAATAAGCTTTTACAGGCATGAGAAACGAATACGCCTTCAATGTAGAGTGTACGTGATTTTTAAGCAACAATATGGATTGCCGAAGCTAATGGGGCCTTGAGTGTGCTTGGCATACCCCTGAACCACGCCTTCTTCCTAAACTACACTAATAGGGAGTTAAGTAAGCATATTGATGAAGTGGCCACTAGGGTTTCTCACCCCTTCCCCGCAACCTTATGGGTACTTAATATTAAATTTAGCTCCTGGGGTCTATATGTATGCGATTAGTTCACCATCATGAATGCTGCATGAGGTAATTATACTTATTAAATCTTGCCTTAAACCTGGACTTCGCTGTAGCCGGATTCCTTAGTTACGGTAATTACATCTACCCCTTCACCACTGCCTGGGTCATGGAGCATTGCAGCCTTCACGGCCCTAATGGCTAGCTTAACGGCATCATTAAGTGTTATGTCATCCCTATACCCATCTTCAAGTACGCCAAAGGCTGTTGGGGAACCGCTACCAGTTGACATGAACCTATCCTCCCTGGTGAAGCTACCGTACCAGTCAACGGCGTATAGGACTGGCCCCTCCTCTCCATCCACGCCACCTATTATCATGTGCGCTATGTATATCATTGGCCTACTGTAAAACATGATGACTGAGGCATAGTTGGCGAGGGTTCTAATTGGTATTGGGGTTTGGTGGTTTATCTTGTAGTCCATGGCTAAGTGGGTTAGTTCATTAAGTATCATTTGGACATCTGCAACGGCGCCGCTCATGGTTGCAGCCACGTGGTTGTCAATCTTCCAAATCTTCTTACCCTTCCTGTGGGCTATGTAATAACCAGCCGTAACCCTCCTATCAGTCGCTAACACAACCCCCTCCTTAGTCACAATGCCAACTGTTGTTGTACCCGTTGTTAAGACTCCACGTTGATTACTAGCCCTGTCCACCTGAACCACCTTGAGTCTGAGCTTGACCCTCCACCTGCTGCGCCTGGGGTGTTGCTTGGGCTTGTTGGGGTTGTGCTTGGGTTGCCTGCTGTTCCTCCCTTGAAACCTCAAGCTCCTCCACGTAAATTATCTTCTTGGCGTCGGAGAATCTTTGCGCCAGTTCCTCAGCTACCCTGAACTTAATGGTCCCGATTCCCTCTATGAATAGGACCTCGGGGGGTAGTTTAATGGTTATTTGGCCGTTCTCGTGCTTAGCCTCGATCTTGCTGGCGTCCAGCCTGGGTAAGTACTGCCTAACAATCTCCCTAATCTTATCATCATCACTTACAAGTCTCTTAACAACCTTAGCGTTGACAATTATGGTCCTCCCAGCCAGTGGGTGGTTAAAGTCTAGTACAACCCTGCCGCTGGATACGGACACAACCCTAGCCCTCTGGTTATTGTACTCCACTATATCGCCAACCCTAGGCAACTTACCAGCCCTGTAGAATTCCCTAATCGAAACCACCTTAACCTTGCCCTGGTCCCTAACCCCAAAGGCCTTCTCAGGTGGCACCTCCACAGTTACCTCAGACCCTTCATCGCTCTTGAGCAGCGCCTCCTCCAGGGGTTCGAAGATTTTTGTCTCACCAAGCACTATTAGCCTTGGTCCATAGGTTTGGTTGGGGTCGTAGATATTGGCCTCCTTAGCCTTCTCCTCAATAGTTGTCTCAATCACCTTACCATCATCCTTCGTCTGAATGGTGTAGTCCAGTAGTATATAGTCACCCTTCTGTAGAACCATCAGGAACCACCCTCCTCACTGGTTTTTACACTTTCCTCACCTTCCTCACTAGCCTCCTTAAGTCTCTTGACCTGTGACGTTATGTAGCCCGCTATCCTATTCCTCACCCTCTTAGAAGCCCCCTCAACCAGCTGCCCCACTACCTGCTTATTATGCTCAAAATCATCACTAAACCTATCCGGGTACTGCTCCATTAGCGCCCTTCCAACCCTCTTTATGTAAGCTGGCCTAACCTTACCCATCAGGTAGCGATGGTAGGTGACTGGTTTTAAGTGTTTCTTAGCCACCACACATTAACCACCATTGGAATGCACCTTAAAATTCAGGGTACACCGCTAAGGTGGTGTAAATGGGATTGTGTGGCCGCTAAATCACGGTGTCTGCGACTTCGCTCAATAGCTCATGCACATCCTTATCTCTATACTTACTCACCACCTCACTAACATAGCTAATCAACCTGCTGTAAAGCCAGTTATTGCCACAGGTTGATACATCAAATGGGAGGGTGGTTATAGTCACCCTCCCATTGTTAACATCCAGGTAACCACCCCTCCTCAGGTTCTCGATGGTGTCCAGGAAGTCTTGGCTGATTGGCATGTAATCCTCGATGCTCCAGTTGAATATGAAGTAGCCGCTTAGCTTATCCACCATGTACATTAAGAGCGCCAGCTTATCTATACTGCATGACCCATTAAGCATCCTAACCATGTCCAGTAATACGCATCTTCGTAAATCCTCCACAAAATGAAGGCTATAACCCCCTTTAATACTTACCGTCTCTCTGGAGGTGGTGGGGGCTTGTTGTCTCCACAGTCTTCTTCTCGGCCGGCCTCCCTGGGCTCCCTCACCGCAACGCCCTGTCGCCGGGGGTTCCCAGCCACTACGAATCTCGGAAACCCAGGGTAACCAATAAAAGTGCTAAGACTATACTTTAATAAATTTAACAGGGATTAGTCATCAACGAAAATAAGCGCCACAAATGACCAAGAAAACCGAAACAGCCACATTTACAGTTTAGCTTTAGGTTAGCTGGCGGCTTTTGAGTTACCTTGCTTTCTCTGAGACTGCTAGATACTTCAACTAGGCTTCATAAATCCACCGCCATGAGACTCACGCAGTAAGGCAACCTAACCATAAAGGACGAGGCTTGCCGTCTGCTTTATCATGAGATGCGCAAACTGCAGCTTCATGGATAATAAGGACAATATCCCACTGCACTGGGCAATAAAACACCTCACCACCCTAAAGGATGGAGCCTCCAACTAGGGTGATGTGTAGTTAAGTTTATAAGGGGATATATTTATTGGGAACGAACATGTCAACAATAGATGAGTTATATTCATTGATCAGGGACGGTAAATTACCTTACCCACCCCGATTAACTAAGTATGAGCTTGCCAAGATAATTGCGGTAAGGACAAGGCAGCTAATGGATGGTGCACCACCCCTAGTTAACCCCAAGGAATTGGGTACATCAGACCCCGTGGCCATAGCCACCGAGGAGTTGAAGAGAGGCCTGCTCCCGTTCATAATAATAAGGAGGCTACCCAACAATAAGAGCGTTGAGTATTCACTTAGGGAGTTGCAGGAACTTGAGAATAAGGTTCTATCTTATTGAATAACACTCAACGTAATTTTAATTAGGGTTACCTCATGGCTGCGGCAGGTCTGGTCTCCGCCTAAATACATTACCCAAGATTATCACTAGCACTATTACCAGGACAATAACCCCGATTATTAGAGCTGCAGTGGTTTGTTTAGTTAATACGTACCTTACAACTGTCGATGTTAAGGTTGTTGTTAATGTACTTACTTTCACCATAGTTGTGATTAAGGTGATTGTTGAGGTAACGGTGGTTGTAGTGGTGCTAACCATTGTTGTGGTTGATGGCGGGCTAACGGTGAATATAGGCGCCATACTGGTTACACCCACCCCAGTTACTGATGGCACTGAGCCGTAGGTAGACATGGCGAAGGTTAAGTTAACGGATAATTGGTAGGACTCCCCACTAACAATCAACCCATTACACATTGTATATAGGTTTAGCACCAACGTGTAGCTATTGAACATGAGTTGGTAAAGTGGGAGCGTTAAGTTAACAGTGAAGTAGCCGTCCTTAATCCTAGCCTCACCAGCCCCTATTGACTCATAAACCAACCCATCACTGGTGAATGGGGCTCCAAATTCCGTCAGGTTAGTGTGCATCAACGCTAATGCGCTACAGCCGCTTAGGCGCGGTATCAACATACCACTTAGGCTTACTTTAAAAACGCCACCATTATAGCCGTAGGTTGCTTTTATACTAGTTAAGTTAACCAGTAGGTGCATTGGCTTAATGGGTATTATGCCGACTAATACTGCACCCTGGGTGTAGTAGAAACCTAGGTTAAATGAGGCCATGCCGTCACTTGTTATGTTAAGCAGGTCACCACCATTGAGGTTAATGATGGCGTAGGTGCCATTAGGTAACCCAAGGGCCGTTAAATTAACATTAACGTGAAGCGCATTAATTGGATTGCCATAGTCGTTAAAGGATATGTAGGCTGAATTGGCGTTTACTATTGGGAACACCTCAACTGAGGCATTTGTGGTTAAGACAGGTTCCTCAATATTCGGCAACACTGCGCCCAAACCAGTGGTTAACCAGGATGAGTCGTAGGGTATGACCCCCTCCCCGCCTTTTGGGCGGGGTTTCACCGTGGGGGTCTTGTCCGTTACTCCCTCTGCGGGGTTAATGGCCTTACCTCGGGGTGGTGAAAACAGTGGGGTATCGCCCCACCGGCTCATCTAACGGAGGGAAATAACCCCCTCTCGGGGGCACCAACCCAAACACCAAACACCCCCAGCAAAACTGGAATTAATAAATCTATCGCTATCAGAACGCCGCCACTGCCCCTCCACTTATTGATAATGCTCATGACTTCACTTGGTATGTATGATTCAGGAACCATAAGGATTAAGTACCTGTAGCTCGATAGGTTAACTAGGCCTAGCTCTAATTCATCAGCGGTTACTATGTTGTACGGGTAGTATGCATATTCATCACCAACCTTAACTAGGCCTGTTGATATTAAGTAAGTCTCATCCTCAAGGTGCTTCCACTGGTTGTATGTTTCACCATACATTGTTACGTAGAGTACGGCTACACTGGTCTTTGGACGGCTACCGTTAATTAGCCTATATACCTCAGCCGCCATGGCGTTTAACTGGGTTGTTGGCCAAAACCAACTTAAACTCCTGATAAATACGTAGTAATCACCACCCATGAGCCATGGGTAACCGAGCATTATGTGGGATACATACCTGCCGTAGTACGCACTGGTGCTGGGTACAGGTGTCCATTCCATCATTAAATGAACTCCATAGACACTGGCTAGGTTACTGAAGAAGATTGCGAACTTGGTGTGGTCAGCATCGTCAAGTACTATGGTTACGTTATATTTCCTCGCTAGTTGGAAGTATAATTCAGGCATCTGAAGACCATATATGTCATCAATTGAGCCACCCCAGTAGAACAGGAGCATCCTATCGGGTCCTATGATACTCCTAATCATGCCGAATAACTCACTGTAGGTTTCATTAATACTCCAGACCCTGAATAACTGGAAGTAGGGCCAATTACCCATGAAGGGTAATGATGGTGTTACATCGTTAAAGCTCCTGTATGCCGTGTGCCACTGCAGGTTAAGCGCAGTAATGTTACCGCCATACGTCCTATTCAGATATAACCTAAACATTGCTACATCACTCTTGGCGTAACCAGTGGGTAAGCCTCCTACCCCAGGGCCCCAGTCATCATCAAGCCACCCATAGTCAATTAGTACACCTAGGAAGTTTGAGTAATTAACATACCTGCTAACCACGGTTTTAATGAAATCAAAGTAATACCGCCTATCCATCATGCTCCACCACGCCAATGCAGGCGGCGACATCCATGTTAAGTCTCACCCCTTCTAGGGGTGGTGTTGTTTCTTTGTTTGTTTAAAGTTTTGGTCTTTTGGTTGGTATTTTTGTTTCTGGTTATGTTTTAATTCCTCCTTTGCCTTGTGTTTTCTCGGTGCTTGGGTTGGTGCCTCCGGGAGGGGGTTTGGGCTTTTTGGATGAGCCGGTGGGTCGATCACCCACCCTTTTCACCAACCCAGGCACTCCCTCTTCCTCCACTCCTAAACTAAAGGGGAGTAGGAAATCAAGGAATGGGAATGAGGAAATGCGCACGGTTAGATTGAGGTTGTTGCCTAGTGGCGCCCAGGAGCGTAAGTTGATGAGGATTGCTGATGCCACTGCTAGGCTTTGGAATGAGCTTAATTACGCTAGGCTTGTGCAGTATAGGGCATCGGGCAAAGTTGATTTCAAAGGAACGGAGCACGAGTACTACCACAGGTATAAGGATAGGCTAGGTGTG
>Ga0167616_1000424_pt1 | contig 11439 bp, 10 predicted proteins | sample OSPB_Mat_host_9__FD_111801 | JGI IMG/M metagenome (GOLD analysis project Ga0167616, IMG submission 111801) | Extremophilic microbial mat communities from Yellowstone National Park, USA - OSPB_Mat_host_9_15 (v2) (version 2) | ecosystem: Environmental > Aquatic > Thermal springs > Hot (42-90C) >... | reverse complement strand
TGCATATCCTAAAAAGGCGGACCAACCATTTATAGAACCTGCAACAGGTCCATTGCTTTTAGCTGGATAATATGCTACCCCTCCAGCTCTTGGCCACATAGTGCCTAATTCAATAACAACTAGCGCAACAGGCAAAATTAATAGTAGCGCAACAATCCATGATAAAATTCCTGCAGGTCCATCATAACCTAAAACATAAACTGGAATAAATGCAACAGCATCTCCAACTATTGCTCCTAATGTTAAAAATAATACATGCCAAAATCCAAGCTCTTTTCTAAAACCCATATGACCACCATTCTCACATTTATTACCATATTTAAACTTAAAACAATAAGTTTTTAAGCATTTATAATTGTTAACTAATAGAGCAATCATTAGAAATAATATTATCAAATAATACACAAATTATCTCATTACTTTTTAGAGTTACGAGACTAAAACACATTTGATTTTAATAGTTATTAGAGCAAATTGAATTACTATATTGAGAATTTTATAATAAAACTATCTTAATCTATTTTGGATAATTTGTATATAAACAATGTTATATGTTGATTTACCAGAAAAAGTTTAAAAAGATAAAAGTTAATAAATTTCACAATAAGGTAAAGTTCTCCATAAGATCCCAGCAAGAGCAATCTTATAGCTAAAATACTGTTTCGAAAGAATAAAGGATCAATTATAAAAAGATTGAATTAAAGGCTATAAAAATCTTGCTTTAAATTCTAATGTTATAAATTAACTACAGCTCCCGAACGGAATACCTAATTCTTTCGCTCTATTCAAAATTTCTCTAGGTAATTCTGTATAATTAAAACATGGTTTATTCTTTATTGATTCTTTAATAATTCTCAATCCTATTTCTCTTAAATCAGATGTCCCATAATTTTCAAGAGCAACCTTTTCTAAAGCTTTTTTTGCTTCACTTTCACCTTTTTCTGATAATAATTTAAAATAATACGATCTATAAAATAAATCGGCCAACGCAACTCTTTCAGGTTTTTTTAGTGAATGCATGTGATAGCCTAAAGGTTCATAGCTTAGATCAATTCTTTTATAATACAATGGAGAATATAAATATTCGATTTTTCCATCAAATAAATATTTTAATTTTCTAGACCATGTAAAAAGCCAATGTTCTACATGATAATTATAATTACATCTATGGGAAAGATCACCACATAATGCTATCCAGGGCCAATAAACTAAATAATAATATTTATCATTATAATGATTATTTAAAAATTCTTTAATTTTTATTTTTAGTTTATCATTACCAATAAAATCTGGATCAAATATTAAAACATATTTATAATTAACATATTTTAAAGCTGTATCTCTAGCAATTTTTTGTCCTAGCAATGGTTGTCTAATAATTTTCATTGGAAACTCTTTTGAAAGTTTATTTAGTATATCAACAGTTTCATCATCCGATGAATCAACCACAATAAATTCATCTACAATATCTGAAATGCTTTTAATTGATAATTCAATCCAATCCGATTCATTATAAGATATAACCATCGCGCTTATTCCTTCTTTCTTTTTCTCTCTGTTTGAATTTACTATTAATGTTTCAGTTAAAATAGTAGATACAATACTTCTAACTAATTTTGTCCCTCTTTTTCCAAGTATTTTTCTTCTTCCTGTCTTATAGAGTTTCGTCATTAAATTCATAATTCATCATCTATATAAAAAATATACAAAATTTAAAACTTTACTTGTTATTATTTTGGCTTTTCAAATTAAAATAATATTATTTACTGATAAATTCTAAAAACTTTAATTGTTATTATTAATATTATGTTTACCTCTTAGTAAAGAAGCTATTGCAGCAACTAAGACTATTATCGATGAAATTATTAATACAGATCTAAGTGCATACATAAAGGCCGGAGCAATAACTCTTGGAAACCAAGTATTACTTAATACAGAAGATAATCCTGATGGATCTATATTGCTTAGCTCTGAATACAATTGTGGAAAGCTACTTAATAAGCTTTGCATTGGATTATATCCTAAAAATGCTGCAAATAAAGCCGCTGTAGGTGGCATTTTAGAAACTAAATCAGCTATATTACTTGGGAATCCAGCTGATATTAAACCATTATAAAGTGCTGCAGGTAATTTTTGCTCAAAAGCTGATAAAAGCAATGAGAAGTACATTGCTATACTAACAGTATTAGCTATATTTGTCGTCACTGACCTCATTCCAGAAGCCACGCCTCTGTGATTTGCAGGTACTGAATTCATTATTGATGCCGTATTCGGTGATACAAATAGTCCATTTCCTGCTCCAGCTAAGAAAATGAAGAAAGCAAATTCAGCATATGGAAAATCGTAATTTAATTTCATCATAAGTATAAAAGATATCATAACTACCAACATACCAGCTGTTGCTAAACCTCTAGCACCATATTTATCAGATAAGGTACCGCTTATTGGTCCAAATAAAACAAACCCAATCATTAATGGGATCATATATATGCCTGCCCAAAGTGGTGTAACACTAAATGAATAGCCGTGTAAAGGTAACCATATGCCTTGCAGCATAACTATTAATACGATCATCAGACCTCCATATGCTATACCTGAAAGTAGAGCCGCAAAAATACCTGCTGAAAACTGTCTTGATTTAAATAGCTCAAGCCTAAACATAGGATATTTAACTTTCATTTCAATAAATGGAAATGCTGCTAATAATGCAAAGCCTGAAACCATTAATCCTATAACTTTGGGGTTATACCAACCCAATGGCATGTTCTTATATGGCTCCAATGCGTAAGTTATACCTGCTAATAATAATACAATACCTAAAATAAAATCAATATTTCCATATATATCTATTTTTTCGTTTTTATTCGGTAAACTAATTTCCCTAAGAGATTTATATGACCAAATAATTCCAGCTAATCCAAATGGCACGCTAATTATAAATACGAGCCTCCAATTAATTGTTGCCAAAATACCTCCGACTATTAAACCTAAAATACTACCTAACAAGCCAGAAATTTGATTCAAGCCTAACGCTTTACCTCTTTCAGTTATTGGAAATGCGTCTGTTATTAAAGCAACACTATTTGCCATTAATAATGATCCCCCAACTGCCTGAATAACTCTAAAAGCTATTAGTTCAGATGCAGCAAAATTTCCTTTACCAAAAGTAATAGATAAAAGGACTGATCCTAATGTAAAAATTATGAATCCGAGCCTGTAAAGTTTTACTCTTCCATAAATATCTGATAGCCTTCCTATTGATACAACTAATGCAGATGTTGTAACTCCATAACCCATTAATAACCACAATAGATAATCAAAAGATGAGGGAGATAATGGATTTATATCAATACCCCTAAATATAGCCGGTAATGCAATTAATAAAACTGTAGAATTCATCATTCCTATTAATATGCCTAAAGTAGTATTAGATAGCACTGTCCATTTATATTCCATGCTTTTCACCTTAGTATATTTTTCATTTATATTTCCCACAGATACATGAATTATAGAAGTTTATAAACTTTGAAGAAAAAATAAAAATATTAATTAAAATATTTTATTTATCCTTTAGACCACCAATAAAATAGAGAATCTCCTCCACCACCAATCATTGGATTCTCTTGATAGCTTATTTGATTTTTATAAGGTATCATGTATGGTTTAATTATCCAATACATATTTTCTTGATAAGTATAAACGTACAAATAAAGATTAACAGCTATTTGCTCAGCCTCTTTATAATAAACAGCTGCTAATTCATTATTACCTGATAGAGCTGCATTATTTGCCTCTACTATTAATGTGTTTAATTCGTTGTATTCCTGAGATTCGTTAGCAAATAGATTTGCTAAATAAGTATTACCTTGTGAAGCAAAGTATTTGCTAAGATTTTCAAAATATGACAAAGCAAACGGCAAGCCTCTTCCCTTCTAGGGGCGTGATAAAAGCTTAAAAATCTCTGAATACTTCAAAGTATAATGGAATATAAGTCTAGGGGGTATACAAAATACATATGCAACTATCATTTCGTATGGATTCCTATGTATTGTAGAGGCTTGTTAGTTGGTGAAAGTGTAGGGACAAACTGTGAAAAGAACTAACATAGTTAAATTAATAGTGGATAAGAAAACGCGTGAGAAGCTGAAGGAACTGGGCATAATTACAGCAAAGTGTTGGAACGAAGTGAACTGGTTAAGGATACAACAGTTTAAGAAAGGGGGAAGGGTTGACTTTAATAAAACAGAAAAGGTTGTATATCAGAGATACAAACAAGTGTTAAAGGTTAATGCACAACAAGTTGCCAGGAAGAACGCTGAGGACTGGAGGGGCTTCTTCTCCTTAGTTAAGGAAAAGAAAGATGATAAATTACCAATATGGTTCAAACCAAGACCTCCAGGTTACTGGAAGAGTGAGGACGGAAAATACAAGCTAAGGATAATCATCAGAAACGATCGTTATGAAGTTAACGAAAGCGAAAGAACAATATACCTAAAGGACTTTAAACTCTCTCTTAAGTTTAAAGGGAAGCTAAAATGGCATGGGAAACATGGTAGGTTAGAGGTAATTTATGATGAGGCTGGAAGGAGTTGGTATGCTTTTATTCCAGTTGAAGTTAAGGATGTAGCCGAAGTTAAAGGTCATTTGAGGGCTTCTGTAGATTTAGGAATTGTTAATTTAGCTACAGCTTATGTTGAAGATGGTAAATGTTATATTTTCAAGGGCGGTGGTGTTCTCTCCCAATATGAGCACTACAGCAAAAGGATAAGTAAGGTTCAGAAAGTTTTAGCTATACATAAACAAAGGAAAAGTAGAAAGATTAAACTCCTTCATGACAAGAGAAGGAGATATCTTAAACATGCTTTGAATAGCATGGTTAGAAAGATAATGGAGGAGTTAAGACAGAAGAGGATAAGTGAAGTTATTATTGGCTACCCCAAAGAGATATCTAGAAATCATGGCAATAAACTCACTGTGAACTTTTGGAACTATAGTTACGTTATTAAGCGTTTTGAGGATATAGGAGAGGAATTAGGAATTAGAATAGTTAAAGTAGATGAATCCTATACCTCTAAGACCTGTTCCCTATGCGGGGAAGTCCACGAGAGTGGACGTATTAAACGTGGTTTGTTTAGGTGTCCTCGCATGGGGAAAGTCATAAATGCAGATTTGAATGGGGCAATAAATATTCTACATATCCCCGAGTTCCAGGGATCTGGGAGGAAAGGACAACTCCCAGTGAGGGATAGGGGTAATGGGCTGAAGACCCAGCCAGTGGTCTATCGCTGGACGAATAAAGCGGGGTGGGTGCAAAAATCACCCGCTAGCTATGAAGTGATGAAGATGAAGGCGGTAAATCATAAACCTATGATCCCCTTGAGGGTACCCTTGCCCTTCAGGGTGGGGAGGAGGTCAGTTACAAAGTAAGCCCCAATACCAATAATAACTATTACAACAATTATTATTGCAATTGTTCCTTTCGAAACGCTTTTCATACCCTCACCTTCTCTTTAAAATATGAAGAATTCGTGCCCACTTAAATATTTTTCCACTTTATAAACACCTTAACTTTTTCCATGCCCTAAAGTGTTTCTTAGAGGTAATTCATAGATTTGCAATTTATTGCTTTCATTTTCATCACTACATAGGTAGTGAATAAAAGTCCCCTATTCAGTTTCTAATATTAGACCAAAGAAATATCTTCAACATATTACTTATATCTATGATTGCTATAATCTTATTTCAAAGTTTGCTTAGGATTGGGTTACAGTTGTCTATATTACTCTAGAAGAAAATTCTTTATTTAATCTTTTTAAAAATTTATGTCCCTAGAAAGAGCAAAGTTTTAGTTTTTATTATCATATTTAATATTAAAATTTAAATGGCTGATATTAAAAAGAAAAGGGAAGTAAAAATGAAATCAATAATGCTTGGCCTTGATGGACTATCCCCTCAAATACTTAATAATGCGTTAACAAAAATTGAACTTAAAAGCTTAAGAAAAATTATTAAAAATGGGCAATTAAATGCTTTAATTTCAATCCCACCTGTAACACCGATAGAATGGACAAGCATAGCAACAGGTGTCAATCCAGCAAAACATGGAATATGGGGTTTCACAAAAATTTATAATTATAACGGAAAACCTATGTGGAGATATTATCAAAGCTTTGACGTCAAATTTCCTAGAATTTTTGAAATAACTGCGTTTAAAGGTTTAAACACATTATCAATAAATTACCCTTTAACCTGGCCGATTAATGGAAATTGGTATACTAAAAATTTGGATTTGATAACAGATACCTTAATAGCTCCAAGAGTTGAAACCAATTCAGAATTTTTGAAAAAATTTTTAAAGTATTTTAATCCTGCATTAAATCCTTATGAGAAAACAAAATCTTATATTGACGGTCTACAAAAAATCTTAGAAGAAAAAGATTACGACTTTGCTTCAATAATTTTGCCTTTCCCTGATCAAACATTTCATAAAGATCCTCACGAGGTTTTAAATGTTAAGAAAAAATCAAAAGAAATATGGGAAATGATAGATTCTTTGCTTTACGAATTAATGCGCAAATGCCAAAATATTTTTATAGTTTCCGATCATGGACTTGGCGCTTATAGATACTACGCTAACCCATTGATACCATTAATAGAGAAAAAGACGAGAGAAAAAGATCTCATTACAGCCTTCTATACTATAAATGACAAGTTATCACTGTACTTCAATATACCTATAAGATTTATTATAAAGAAAACAATAGTAAGACGGTATTTCAACATTATTAGGGAAAGAAATGAACTTTATAAGTTAAGCCAAAAAGAGGCTTGGGAAGGCTATGAAACTGAAATGGATAAGCTTAGTCCGTCTTATGATATGCACGATCCGGCAGATGTATGGGTTACCTATTTTAGAAATGATAAAGAAAGAGATATATTTATAAAATTAATTGAAAAAGACGAGGTTTCAAAATATATCAAAATTATAAAAAGTGAAAAAATGTTTAGAGGACCTTTTTATCCAGAATATCCCTCAGCAATTATAATGCCAAAGTTTCCAAATAATATTTACCTTGATTTTTCTTTGCAACCGCTATCTTTTTCTAGACTAAGAATAGATATTAGAACAAATCATCATATATACGGTGTGTTTCTAGCCTATGGAGATAAAATTAAAGATGAAAAAATGGAATTAAAAAATCCGCTGTCAAATTATGATGTTACCCCTACAATTTTATCTTCTATGGACTTACCTATCCCCAAGGGTACAGAGGGAAAGAGTTTAATAGAAAATAACCAATACTACCCATATGATGTTGCTATAAAAATTAAAAAGATGAAAAATCACTAACCTCCTTGTAGAGTTGAAGAGCGAAAGTTTATAATTTATTAAATTAAATATAATTAATTTTGCATTTATTTATAATATAAAATCCTATAAATCTTAATAATGAAAAATTTTTCTGACCTTCTCTAAATTGCTTTTAAATGCAATAATAAATTAAATGATTTATTGTGCAATATAAAACCAGTAAAAATAAAAACGGGTTAACTTTAAACAATAGTATGGGCGGCGGTAGTCTAGCCTGGATTAGGACGCTGGCCTTCCAAGCCAGAGGTCCCGGGTTCGAATCCCGGCCGCCGCATATTTTTATTTTTTGAAAACCTAAACATGCGATAATAAGCAATCTAATAGACTATAACTCTTTAAGCATAAATAAAAATTTTTAACAAATAATTAAGTTTTAAAAATTTTTAACAAATTTTCGCTGTTTATTATTATTGGCGTATTCTTCTTTACGTTAAACTTATCTGCTAAAACAAAGCATTTTGCTCTAAACAAATGAAGAGTTCTTAGCCTATGGTCTGAAAACAAATAAGCCTCTAAATTAGCAATACCTTTTGCTATTAAAAAACCATTACTTATGTTTCTTAATGGTGAATAATTACCGTTTATAACTATATCGGGAATTATTTCATCATTTATAGAAACGTCTATCTCATAGCTTTCTCTCCTCATCACTGTTCTAACATTATAGCCATTTCTAATTAAAGATTCTTTTAAAAGTAAATCAATATAGACTTCTCCGGAATTATCTAACACCAAGTATGTAATTTCATTTTTTGGTATATTTATATCACCAAATAATTTGGGTTCATCATATAACGCATTATTTATATTAATAGGCTCATAGCCTAAAACATTTGAGTCTAATATATTAGCCGCTGCTGAAAATTTCAATGCCATGTTTACGTCCCAATTATTTTTAATTAACTCATCCCTTATTGATAAAGAAACTTTTTTTCCAATTTTATTTAACTTATTTTTTAAATCATTATAAGGATCTTCATTTTTTACCAACTTCTTTATGTAGTTAAAAGTATCAACAAATAGTTCATCTCTATTTTTGCCAGTCTTTAAATTATTTGAAATTTCTTCTAATAGATCTGGTATTTTATCATCATACCCCAATCTGATCAAGTCACTAACTCTACTTTCGATTAAACAAAGCTTGCATCTTTTATCAATCATAATTATTAATTACCTCCGCAACCTTTTTTACATCATCTAAACTTACATCCCCCATTACCCCTATCCTAATAATGCTGTTAGATAAGTTTCCCATACCTGATGCTATAGTGTATCCCTTGTTTTTCAAGCTTTCTATTATAGCCTTGGTATTATTTGTATAAAACGCTGATACTGTATTGCTACCAAATTTTTCTTTTGCAACGGGCTTTAATTTGACTAGGTTCCTTAAATAATCCGTTCTCTCTTTATGCATTTCTGCATATTTATCAATGCCTACTTTTAAAATGTAGTTTGTTGAATAATCCAAGCCCATAATAACATTTATTGGTGGAGTATATGGAGTCTCAAGCCTTTTCTTCATATCAATAAATTTATTTAAATTCATACTAGGCGGTAATTTATCAAAATTCCTCGGTTTAATACTGTAAAATATTATTGATGCTCCTGGAATTGACATAAATGCTTTATGTGACGCTGTTGCTATAACATCGATATTTTTGCTTATTCTTTCAGCAGGTATTCCAGATACGCTATCTACCAACAAAATAGCATTTAATGACTTAGCTAAATCTTGTATCTTCTCTATATACCTATTAGCAACTCCTAGGCTAGTTTCGTTATGAACCATAGCTATTGCCTTTAAATCATTAATCTTTTTACTATAATCTTCAATTATATCTGGAGTTACAACATCTCCAATTTCACTTTTTATTATATGCAATTTGACGTTTCTTGAGATTAATGATTCGCCTAATCTTCTGCTAAATTCGCCTATATCTATTAATATAACATCCTCATTGGGATTAACGTAATTATACACCATTGTATCAATTGAAAAAGTGCCTGTTCCAGGTAATATAAGAACTTCCTCTCCAACAATTTTTTCCATTTTTTCAATAACTGATGAAAAAATTTCCTTAAATTCACTAGACCTATGAAAATAAGGTTGATTTTTAATGTGATTTAGTACATCCTTTGGAAGTTGTATTGGCCCTGGCGTCAAGTATTTCATTTACTTGAAACCTCCTTTAAAATATTTGTAACAAATTCTTCTGTCAGCCTATCCATGGCTTCAAAAGTCTCAGAACCTATATGTGATGTTACTATTACTTTATCGTTTTTAATTAATTTTCTAAATATTTCATCTTTAGGGGGTTCTTGCTCCAAGACATCCAATCCGATACCTTTAAATTTGTCTAAACTATCTAATAATGCCTTTGTATCTATAACTTCTCCTCTGCTTGTGTTTATTATTATTGAATCGTTTTTAATTAAAGAAATTGTTTTATAATTTATCATATGATAAGTTAAAGGAGTTAAAGGGACGCTTAATGAAATTATATCACTATTTTGAAGTAAATAATCTAATGAAACCTGCTTACCTTCATACTTTTGAACTTCTTGATTTACATCTATAATATCGTTTGCCAATATTTTCATGCCTAACTGATAGGCATATCTTGCTGTAACTCTACCAATTCTTCCAAAACCTATTATTCCTAGAGTTTTTCCATCTACTTCATTACCTATAATTTTTCCTTTAGGCCATTCTCCATTTTTTACTGAATCGATTATTTTGTATAGTTTTCTTTCTAAAATAAATATCATTGATATAATTAATTGAGCAACACTTTTGCTTGGTGCATTTGGCGCATTTATAATTTTTATGCCCTTTTTCATTGCATATTCAATATCTACATTATCCAAACCTACTCCAAACCTAGCTAAATATTTTAATCTATTTGAGCTATCTATTATTTCTTTGTCTATTTTCAACCTGCTTCTGAATACAAGTATATCATAATTATTTAAAACCTTAATAATTTCTTCCCGAGAAATACCAGGATTATAATTTACTTTAACACCGTTATTCCTTAACAAAAAAACTAACCTATCTGGAACGCTATCAACCACGAGTGCGTCGACAATTACGAACACCTCTCTTTGTTCTCACTTATTGTTTAAGTATATAAACTTTTCCCACTAAAAATTAATATTCTAACTTTCAAAAATATTCTATTTGATTAAAATAACTGCTCGTCAATAAAATCGTACAGCATTCTAGTTCCTTAATAGTAATATCAACAACTTTAAACTTCTCTCTATGTAAAGGGCTACTCAAAACTATGGTATGGTATTCCCCATTTTCTCCTAAAGGATCCGCATTATCTTTTTTTGCTAAATCAATAAACCAATCTATATTGCTTTTGTCAATAACCTTTCCAACGCTTTCCCTTAATTTTTTAGGTCTTGCTCCCAAAACTTTAAATAAATAATTTTCATTTATATCCTTCATAAGAATTTCTAGCGTATCTTGACCCCACAAAGGCTCTTTAAGCTTAGCCCCTGCCTCATTTACTAACTTTTCCATATATTTTAAATGATCCTCAACATAGACATCCCCTGCAACCAATGTATCAACATTAAGCTTTTTTAGCAGTTCTACAGTTTCATTAAATTCCTTCCCTTTATGAAGCCTTTTAACAATTATTGGGACTCCAATAGCTGAAGCTGAAGCAATTGTAGATTGCAAGTTAACTATGTGAGGGCTTGGTTCTGGAAATTCATAGATCAAAAATAAAAAAACATCAATCGGCCATTCCAATTGTGCTGCTCTAAGACCGTCTTTTCCGCCTGAAAACATAGATATCTTAACCATAATACACCCCACATCTAAAAATAATATAGCTGCATTTAATCTATTACTTAATATTTATATATAGCTCTACTTTTTTATCTTTTAAATAATTTAATGCTATTTTATATATTTTTTCTAAGGGCGCCTTTCCATGATAAACATCTTCTTCGAATTCCATATTTAATCCCATTTTCAATCCAATTTTATAAGCTGGTGAATTTTCTGCATGAAAATAAGCTTCCATAATCTTAATACCTCTAATATATGA
>Ga0167616_1000418_pt1 | contig 11481 bp, 14 predicted proteins | sample OSPB_Mat_host_9__FD_111801 | JGI IMG/M metagenome (GOLD analysis project Ga0167616, IMG submission 111801) | Extremophilic microbial mat communities from Yellowstone National Park, USA - OSPB_Mat_host_9_15 (v2) (version 2) | ecosystem: Environmental > Aquatic > Thermal springs > Hot (42-90C) >... | reverse complement strand
GTCTGCAGAAAGTACGGCGTTGAAGTGCACGTTTACGGAAAGAGGCTTGGAAAGGGAGGGGCATTAATTGAAGGAATAAGGAAGAGCAGGGGAAGCATTATAGCGTTCATCGATGCAAACATGCCAGTTTCAATTGAAAGCTTTAAAAAGGTAGTTGAAGCTTCGGCTGATAGCGACCTTGTGATTACACAAAGGATCTATGAAAAGAATATGACAGGAAGCAGGCTCATTCTCCATGATTTGTTCACAAACCTCACGAAGGTGATCTTACCAGAGCTGAAAGAGTTTTACGACCATCAATCAGGGTTAAAGGTCATGAAGGCAGATAGAGCAAAAGCGATCCTAGAGGAGCTAATCATGAGTGATTTTTTGATTGACACAAACCTGATACTTGCATTCATGAAGAGAGGATTTAAGGTTAAAGAGATTCCTGTTCAGTGGAGGCATACTGAGGCTGGCAGCAAAGTTTCAAAGAACCTTTTCAAGGTTATTATGCTAGATGCGCTATCTCTGATCAAGCTCAGGTTTTACTATTCACCATTCAAGGCTGTGCTCAACACAAGGGTATATAACAGGGCGCAGGCTTTTTTCCAGAAAATTTTAAGGTAAAATCATGCTTGGACGGCTCGATGAAAGCCTTATATATTTTATGCTCCATACATAAAGCATGGGCAAATACATAGTTACTGGAGGAGCTGGCTTTATAGGTTCAAACCTTGTTCATGACCTTGTTGAAAAGGGCCACAATGTCATAGTTGTTGACACTCTTCAGACAGGCTCAAGGGATCTGATAAAAGATGTTGAAGTTGAATTCTATCACATGTCATTTGACCAGTTTTACAGAACTGGCAAGTGGAGGGACATAGATGGGCTGTATCATCTTGGAAAGCCATCGGCTTCACCCATGTACAGGGAGAGTAGGGAAAGGTTGCTTGAAAGCATATCAGGCAGCGTTGCAGCACTTGAAATTATCAGGGAAACTGGTGTCAAGATGGTCTCAGCTTCAACAAGCTCTGTGTACAATGGACTACCACCACCACACAGAGAAGATATGATAATAAACCCAACAGACTTTTACACTGAGGCAAGGATATTTGAGGAAAGGCTGGCCAAAGTGTACGAGGAGCTCTATGGCATAAGGTGGAACGAGATGAGGTTCTTCTCAGTATATGGCCCAAGGGAGCAGTTCAAGAAAAACTTTGCAAACCTTGTGACCCAGTTCCTGTGGGCAATGCAGAAGGGTGAGCAGCCTGTCATTTACGGAAACGGAGAACAGAAAAGGGATTTTGTGTACGTAATGGATGTTGTTGATGCGCTAGAAAGGGCAATGGACAGCAAGCACAATGGAATCTACAACGTTGGCACAGGAAAATCTCTTTCCCTGAACAGCATGGTAGAAATGCTCAATGAAAAGCTTGGCAAGAACATTAAGCCAAAGTACATTGAAAATCCAATGAAGAACTACGTGATGGTCACTCAGGCAAGCACGGAGAAGTCAAAAAATGACCTGGGTTTTGAGGCAAAGGTCACTCTGGAAAGTGGAATAGAAATGATTTATGACTATTATTCTAAATTTATGAATAAATAAATGATTTTTCATGCAAGGAGCATACCTTTTGAAGTGTAGCCTAGCAATTAAGGTTGCAGGATAAACTTCTTTATTGAAAAAATCATGCGTGCTAGCAACTATCTATATATTAGTGACAAGTTTTTAAATCGCTATGACCATAAGCGTGTATGGAAGTTCTAGTTACTGGAGGTTCTGGATTCATAGGGAGAAACATTGTCAAGGTCCTGCAAAGCAAGGGCTACTCTGTTACAGTATTTGACATAAAGGAAGATGCGGATATAAGAGGCGATGTAAGGGACAAAGATGCTGTTCTCAAAGCATGCAGAGGAAAGGATTATGTGTTTCACCTAGCCGCAGTTACATCCCCTCCAGAATTTGAAAACCTTATGGGAGATGGCTTCAGCGTGAACGCCTTGGGAACGTACAATGTTCTTGCAGCGAGCGCAGTTATGGGAGTTAAGAGGGTTGTGCTTGCATCGTCATCTGCAGTTTATGGTTCTCAGGCAAAACCTTCTAGGGAGGACGAAATCCCTGAAAGTTACAGCAATTTTTATCCAGCAAGCAAGAGGTTCAATGAAATGACAGCAAGCGTTTTTAGATCATATAACCTTGAAACGATTTCGCTCAGGTACTTTAACACCTATGGCCCTGGAGAGAACGAAAAGGGGCTGTATTCCAGCGTGATATGGAAGTTCATAAGCGATATAAGGGGTGGAAGGAAGCCTGTAATTTACGGTGATGGCACACAGAGGAGGGATTTTATATACGTTGAAGATGCAGCATTTGCTTCAGTGCTAGCCCTTGAGCGAGGTAAACCATGGGAAATTTACAACGTTGGAACTGGAGTTTCAACAGATTTTAACACCATATTTAAAATCGTTAAGGAGGAAATGAATTATGAAGGCCAGGCTGTTTATGTGCCAAATCCTCTAAAGAGCTATCAGAAGTTCACCCAGGCTGACATGACAAAGGCTAGGAGGGATCTGGGGTTTGAGCCAAGGTACGACATAAGGAAGGGAGTTAGGAGGATACTTGAAACCTTCAGCTAAAATTCAGCTCAGAAACTAAACTTTTAACAGCCTTTCCAACATCATTCTGCCCAAAGATGCCTGAACCCACAACCAGCACATCAGCCCCAGCACCTGCAACTGCCCTTATGTTTTCCACCTTTATGCCGCCGTCGACTGCTATTTTAAAGTGGTTTTTGTCTTTCCTTATCCTATCTAATGCTTTGACCCTTTCAAGCATTTGAGGGATCATCCTCTGGCCTCCCCTTCCAGGCTCAACAAGCATCACCAGAACAGCGTCAACGCTGCTCAGCAAACCCTTTATGTTTTTCAAGCTTGACCCTGGGCTCAACGCAATTCCTGCAATCATTCCAGCACTCTTTATGGCATTTATCACTGATTTAGGATTGTCAGCTGATTCTATGTGAAAGTAGATTGTGCTTATGCCTTCTATTCCGCTCAGCAGCTTAACCTGAGATTCAGGATGCGTGACCATTAGGTGAACGTCACGGGGAACTTTTGATTTCTCAGCAATTGACCTGACAATCCTGTCACCGAAGCTTATTCCCTGCACAAAGGAACCGTCAGCAACGTCAAGGTGAAGCCTTTGAACCCCTGCCGAAACTGCTTCGCTAACTGACCTTTCAAGGTTCCAGAAATCAGCGTCAAGCACTGAACCGGCAAGCATTTTCATTTATTCTTGCCCTTGCTGAAAAGCTCCCCATAGCTGGCCCTTTTGGCATCATCTGCAAATATCTTAACTCCTTCATACGTCTTTGGGTGAGCCAGCATTTGCATGATAATTTCATACGGCACCGTTGATATCTCAGCTCCCACCTCCATCACTTCCATCAGTTGCCTCAAGTTCCTTATGCTAGCAGCTATTATCTTCGAGCTTATTCCATAGTTGCTGAAAACCACCTTTATCCTCCTAACCAGGTCTACCCCACTTAATATTCCAAAGTTGTTTTCAATGTTATTCAGCTTCACATCATCCTCTGAATAAATTGTGCCCCTGCCCACATTCTTGCCCTTGTGCTCCTGCACCAGGCTGTAATCGAAGTATTCATCCTTTTTGAACTTTATGCCAAGGTTTGCCCTGACATAGTCGTCAACCCTGCCCACAAATGGGCTTACGTAGGCTGCTCCGGACTTTGCTGCAAGAAGTGCCTGAGTTGGGGTCATTATCAGGGTAGTGTTCACTGGTATGCCTGAACTACTTACTTCCCTTATTGCTTTTAGTGCACCAAGGTCGTTTCCAGTGCTCACAGGTATCTTAACTACCACGTTTCCGCTTACACCGCTGAACTTTTCGTACAAGAAAGTGGCTTCCCTTATCATTGAATCTGCATCTGTGCTTGCTACCTCAAGGCTGACTGGTTTCCCCTCACCCGCAGTTTCGCAGATTGACCTTATATAGCCTTCAAGATCAACACCCTTCCTCTTCTCTATCGCACTCCTCAGAAGGGTAGGGTTAGTTGTAACGCCGTCAATGATTGAAGCGACGCTCTTTATCTCATCTATGTCCGCGGAATCTATAAATATCTTCATCCTGTGCTCGACCCTATTATTTTAACAGCTTCCATAAAGCTTTTTACCTTAAAGTCCGCATTTAGTGATTGGTCTTTTGTGTTTGTTATAATAAGTATGGTTTTGCATCCTGCAGCCCTTCCCGCGTCTGCGTCTATCTGCTGGTCACCTATCATGAAGCTTGAGCTGAGGTCAATGCCGTGTTTAATTGCTGCTTGAAGCAGCATCCCTGGCCTTGGCTTCCTGCATTCGCAGTCCTCTTCAGGCAAGCAGGGGCAAACGAATATGTCATCTATCCTTGCGCCTTTTTCTTTCAGCTCACTGACCATCTTTTTATGGATCTCTTCCAGAGCCATGGAGTCAATGATCCCCCTCTTTAGTCCAGACTGATTGGTTACCACTATCACAAGATACCCCATTTTGTTTATCTCCCTTATCCCTTCAGCAACCCCCGGCATTAGCCTGAACTGCTCAGGTGACGACATATAGTGAACATCATAGCATATCACGCCATCTCTGTCAAGGAACACTGCCCTATTCAAACAGAGCTTCCTCAACCAGCTGGCTTATTATGTGGCCAATTGTTATGTGAGCTTCCTGTATCCTTGGGGTATCGCTGGATGGAACCCTTATGCAGACGTCCACGTGCTTTGCAAGCTCACCGCCATCCTTCCCTGTCAATCCCACAGTTATGGCTCCAAGCTCCCTTGCCCTTATAACGCCATTTACCACGCTCTTTGACATGCTGCTGGTGCTTATCCCTATCACTATGTCCCCTCTGTTTACAAATGCTTCAATCTGCCTTGAAAATGCCAAGTCATAGCTGTAGTCGTTTGCTATTGCTGTTAAGCAAGAGGTGTTTGTTGTCAGGGAAATTGCAGGTAAACCGCGCCTTTCCTTATTGAATTTGCCAACAAATTCGCAAGCAATGTGCTGAGCATCAGCTGCGCTTCCGCCGTTTCCGAACAGCACAACCTTTTTTCACTCTTCAGAGCTTCAATTATTGAATTTGCAACCGATACAATCCTTTTTAGCTCATCCTCATTGGAAGCCAGCTCCTCCTTAACCCTTGCGCTTTAACCCTTGCGCTTTCAATAAGCAGGGAAGCTACTCTGTTTTCCATACCCTCACACCGCTCATTTCAAACCTGAAGCTGAATGGCTCAAGCCCCATTTTCATGCCCTCCTTTAGCACTTCTGCCCTTTTATCCTTTTTTGTGAACATTATCAGGTATCCACCACCCCCTGCTCCCTGTATTTTACCGCCAAGCGCTCCCGCTTTTAAAAGACTTGCATAGGCCCTGTCAATTTCCTCACTGGAAATGCTGTCTGACATCATCTTCTTGAGCTCCCAGTTCCTGTGCATAAGCTCACCAAAACCGTCAAGGTCACCTTCAATGAGCGCACTCTGCAGCTCGTATGCTATTTTCTTCATTTCATCCCTGATCTAAGTTTCCCTTTCCTTTTCCATTTCATACCTCTTTTTCATTTCAGAGTGTATGCTTGAAGAGAACCTTGTCCTGCCGGTGAAAAACATCAGCAACCTGTACTGGATCTCCTCAAGGGCATCATCTTTAACCTTAACTGGCTCCACATTAACGCCTTCCCTGCTGAACTCCATAAGGTTAAGGCCACCAAAAGCTGCAGCAAACTGGTCCTGGTATCCGCCAAGCTGCCCCAGCTCCTCCCTCTCAACATGATATGCAGCCACTGCAATTTGGTGCTTTTCAATCTTTTTTCCAAACATCTCCGACAGTGATGCTATAAGTGAAACTGCAAGAGAAGATGAAGTGCCCATGCCGGAACCTGCCGGCATTTCGCTGTACGTTTCAACGCTCAATCCGTTGCTGATTGAAAACTGGTTTATTGCTGCCTTTATCAGGTCAAGCTTGCCCCCATTGTAAATCAGCTTCCCCTTTGGCAGGACCTCTTCAATGTCCAGGTCAACTGACCTTATCCTTATGCCTTCAGCATTTACAACGCTTGAATATGCATATTTGTTGATGGTTACGTTCAGCACAGCACCGCCCCTATCCCAGCAGTAAGGGGGAACATCGGTGCCTCCGCCACCAAAGCTTAACCTGAACGGCGCCCTTGCCCTAACCAGCAACGGAGCTCACCTCTGAAAGGAACCTGCTGTATCCCTCAGGCGTTCCAATGTCCCTAAAGTAACCTGAGTACTGAAACGCATGAACCCTGCCCGTCTTAATCAGTGAAGGTAATAGGTCATATTCAAGGGAAAATGTTTCTGATTCAGGCATAAAATCAAATATCTCAGAGCTGAAAGCGTTCATCCCGGCATTTATGAACCCCCTTCCTTCTTGAACTTCTTTTATGCCTGAAACCGTCAGGTTGCCGTCAACGGTAACCAGCCCAGCCTTCTGCCTAATTTCAGCCCAAATGACAACCATCGTTGCAAGTGCTGACCTGTTTGTATGGTAATTCATAAGGTCCTTTGGGTTCAGCAGCATGTACGTGTCACCGTTCATAACTACAAAGTCACTTTCACCCTTTAAAAGCAACCTCGCGTTCTTAATTGCGCCACCTGTTCCAAGAGGTTTTCTTTCAACTGAATAATAGATCTTCATACCATATTTGGATCCATCGCCAAAATGTGAAATTACCCTTTCAGCCTTGTAACCAACTAAGATAATTACTTCATCGATGCCTTTGCCCTTGAGGAACTCCAGCTGCCACTGCAGAAATGGCTTTCCGTTAACATCAACCATGGGCTTCGGCTGGTCTCCTGTAATTTGCCTGAGCCTAGTTCCAAGCCCTCCCGCCAGTATTAATACCTTCATTAATCAGCGCTTCCTCTTTAATGCGACCTTGCCAGCTTCGTATATGCTTTCAGCTGTCAGGCCATAGTGCCTGAAAAGTTCGTCAAGCTTTCCGCTCTGCCCGAAACTGTCATGAATTCCAACAAACTCAATAGGCACAGGGTAATTTTTTGATGCGACTTCAGAAACTGCTCCTCCAAGGCCACCAATCACGCTGTGCTCCTCAGCGGTAACCAGAGCGCCTGTTCTCCTTGCAAGGCTCACAACAAGTTCCTCGTCAACCGGCTTTACGGTTGAAGCGTTTATAACGCATGCCTTTATGTCATCCTTTTTCAGCATTTCGCTTGCCCTAATGGCAGGGCTAAGCATGTTTCCGTTGGCGATTATCGCAAGGTCAGAGCCATCTTCAACAATCCTCCACCTTCCAAGCTCGAACCTATAGCTGTTATCAAATATTATCGGGCTTTCAGACCTGCTTAGCCTGACGTAGATTGGGCCGTCAATGCCCATTGCGCTTTCCGTAACTTGCTCTGCCTCTAATGCGTCAGATGGCACAATCACTTTAAAGTTTGGCAGTGACCTGGTTACAGCTATGTCCTCAACTGTCTGATGAGACCAGCCATCTGTGCTGTTCGTTAGGCCTGCATGTGAAACAAATGCCTTAACGTCAAGGTTATCATGTGCTATTATCCTCAGTTGGTCATAGGCCTTTAAAGCAAACACGGCGTACAGGCTAGCAAACACCTTTTTACCTGAATAGGCTAGACCTATGGCTGTACCAAAAAGGTTCTCTTCAGATATTCCAAAGTTTATGAACCTTTTTGCATAAAGCTTCCTGAATTCTGACGTCTTTGTTAAGGTTGATACATCAGCATCAAGTACAACGATCCTCTCATCAGAGCCAATCCTCGCAAGAGCCTTACCGAAGGCTTCCCTTGTGGACATCATAAATCATTCATCTCCCTTCTGTGCTGCTCATAAAGCATGGGGAGCACTTTTTCAAGCTCCTCCTTGCTCATTGGCTTGCCGTGGAACTCAGCTACCCATTCTCCTATCACTGAGCCCTTACCCTTTGTTGTGTGCGCAATTATGGCCTTTGGCTTTCCTGTTATGTTTTTTGCCTTTTCGAACGCTTTAGCGAGCTTGCATATATCGTGACCATCAACCTCCAGAACCTCCCATCCAAAGGATTTCCACTTATCAGAAAGGGGCTCGATGCTTACTGTCTGTTCAGTTGCTCCGGTCTGCTGCAGCCCATTCCTGTCGACTATGGCTATCACGTTGTCAAGCTTATTGTGTGAAGCAAACATGGCAGCCTCCCAGACTGTTTCCTCCTGAAGCTCCCCATCGCCCATGAGCACGTACACGCTGTAATTTCTGTTATCAAGCTTTCCTGCAATTGCAATCCCGTTTCCTATGGCAAGGCCGTTTCCCAGCGAACCTGTAGTAGCTTCAATCATCAACCCTGGATTCCACTCTGGATGGCCCTGTAGTATGCTTCCAAACTTTCTTAACTTTTTTAGCTCAGATTTTTCAATGTACCCCGCCTCAGCTAGGGCTGCATAAAGGACAGGGGCAGCATGGCCCTTGCTCAGGATCAGCCTATCCCTTTCTTCCCATTGTGGATTTGATGGGTTATGCTTCATAATATTAAAGAACAGGACAGCAACTATGTCCTTGCTTGACAGAGAGCCCCCAGGGTGGCCTGAGCCTGCCTCGGTAGTCATATTAAGAACGTCGATCATTATCTTAAATGATATATCCTTTAATTTTTTTATTTCGCCCTTCTGCATCATAAGCCTTCGGACTTCCTTATAAAATCCACTAACCGGTCAAAAGATTCTATAACTCTCTTTCCAGTGCTAGATGCGAAAATGGCAGCAAAGTACGCTAATTTTGATGATTCTTCGAAGCTCAATCCCAGTGATAAAAACAGTGCTATAGTTGAGGTTATTAAATCTCCAATACCGATTAGGTTTGATGGTTTCATTGTAATGGGGCCCAGCTTCTTAAAATTTTCTCCTTTAAGTAAAAAGAACCCATCTTCAAGCCAAGTTATTACAACGCCTTCAGCACCTATCATAGACAAAAGCTTAAGCGCCATGTTTCTGTAGCTTGTTTCATTTATAGGAGATATTCCAGTTGCACTGGATGTCTCTAACCTGATTAATCTAAGATAATTGACCCCTTCATAGTTGTTGATTGATCCTGCTTTGCCATTCACAATAACAGGTATGCTGGTCTTCTTAGCTTCTTCACTTATGGCCTTTACAAGGCTTTTAGTTACAACCCCTCTACCGTGATCAGAAAGCAAGATCGCGCTTGCTCCCTTAATTTTTTCCTTTAACTTAAGCACGATAGCTTTTTCCGTTAGTTTTGATATTTTATTTGCGGCAGAATTCTCCATCCAGAGCATGAGATAACCGTCAGCGTAAACCCTGTGCACTGATGTTGTTTTTCTTTTCTCTTCCTGAATTATATCCTCTGCATCAATTTGCTCTTTTGCTTCTTTAATAAAATAATCGCCTTCTGGATCTGAACCAGTAACCGTAAAGTAAATAGGCTTTGTGCCAAAGCTTAACAGGTTTTCAACGGCGTTAAAAGATGCACCAAGACTAAAGTATTCCCTTTTAACGTTGAGCGCTGGAATTGGCGCTTCAGGCGACAGGCCCTTTGCCGAAGCTATAGTAAACCTGTCAATGGTTGAATCGCCCAAAATTACAATTTTTGTATCTTTTATCTTTTCCCTTACGCTTTCAAGCTTTTCTGATAAACTCATCCTATAATTATTAAAAATTAACAATATATAAGTTTTTTAAGGCTTCAAGGTTTAGATTTACCGTTGAAGGTACTTTGGCTTGCGCATAGGGACATTAAGAACCCAAGAGCTGGGGGGGCAGAAAGGACAATCTATGAGGTAACAAGAAGGCTTGTTAAGGATGGATTTTATGTAACTATATTAACTGCAGGCTTTAAAGGTTGCAAAAGGTTTGAAACAATTGAAGGAGTAAAGGTCTTTAGGTATGATAGAATCCTTGGCCCTCATTTGGTGCTTCCTTATAAGCTATTAAAAGAAAATTACGATTTTGTAATAAATGACCTTGGGCATGTTGTTCCATGGCCGTCAGCGCCCATTTTATCCAAAAAAATATTGTGTTTTTTCGTCACCTTCATGCCAGAACTTTGCCAGGGCAGGTTAACCCTTTGCTTGCTTACGTTTTATCAAACATTGAAAAGATCTATAAAGTTATTTATAAGAAATCTATCTTTGTGACAGAGTCTAAAACATCGAAAAATGACCTAATAAATCTTGGGATAAATGAAGAAAGAATATTTTTAATACCTCAAGGAGTAGATAAAGGGCTCTTTAAACCCGCTAAAAAGACAGATTATCCATCTAAATTTACTTTGGGGGGATTAAGAAGTACAAAAGGCCTCAGGAGGTTTTGTTCTTACTAAAGGAAATCATAAAAGAAATACCTAACGTAAAGCTATATATTGTTGGCACTGGACCTGAAATGAATAACCTGCTCCAACTTACTAAGGAACTAAATTTGGAAAATTATGTAACATTTACAGGAAGATTAAATAATAATGAGCTTGCTGAGCTTGTTGCATCATCTTGGTTAAACGTTCACGCATCTGTTGCGGAAGGTTGGGGACTTTCTGTACTCGAAGCTTCTGCGTCAGAGACGCCAACAGTTGCCTATGGTGTACCAGGAATTTCTGACGCAATTGAAGATGGACTTAATGGAATAAAAGCAAAGAACAGAGAACAGCTCATTAAAGCGGCAATAAAAATACTTAAAGATCCTGAGCCTTGGTGGAAGAACTCGCGTAAGGTTGCAGAAAAATATTCTTGGGAAAGGACGACTGAGCTCTGGGAGTCTTTGTTTAACAGGCTTTCGTAAGCTGATCTGTTGTGTTGAATAATTATTAAATGCGTTTTTGGTAGACAAACTTTTTAATTTTTACTATTTGCATGTTTTAATTCGAACTTTTTACGCTAATCATATGTGAGCAGGATTAAGGATATTTATTAGGAAATCAGTTGACATAAAACGCATGTACGTAGGATTGGATCTTCATAAGGCAACTATAAATGCAACTGTAATGGATGAAAATGGCACTTTGCTAAATGAAGTAAAAATAAAGTCTGAACCAGATAGCCTAAGGAACTTTTCAGACTCAATACCACTTGGATCGGATATAGCAATAGCTCTTCAACATGGTACTGGGCATATAAGATATTGTCTGAAAGGCACAACATTTACCTTATCAAACCAGCTAAAGACTAAGGCAATAGCTGAATCAAAGGTAAAGACAGATAAGGTAGATCCTCTTACGCTTGCAAACCTGCTAAGGGGAGGATATATAGCGGAAAGCTACATACCTCCTGGGGAATTGATGCAGCTAAGGGAGATGGTCAGGTACAGGGCAAACCTTGTCAGAGTTAGGTCAATAATTCAAGAACAGAATACATGCTCATTTGCTGATGTACAACATAAAGATTGATGGAACTCCTTTCACAAAGGAATTCATTAAAACTTTAAGGGAGCTGAACGATTACAAGATAAACGGTTACCTAAATGTCC
>Ga0167616_1000414_pt1 | contig 11521 bp, 12 predicted proteins | sample OSPB_Mat_host_9__FD_111801 | JGI IMG/M metagenome (GOLD analysis project Ga0167616, IMG submission 111801) | Extremophilic microbial mat communities from Yellowstone National Park, USA - OSPB_Mat_host_9_15 (v2) (version 2) | ecosystem: Environmental > Aquatic > Thermal springs > Hot (42-90C) >... | reverse complement strand
CCCAGCTCCTTGAGTCTGCTGGCTTAAAGTACAGGAATGGCCAATGGTACTTACCAAACGGAACGCCACTAACGTTAACACTGTACACGTATACTAGGGGTGACTTCGAAACCATAGGTGATACATTAGCCGAGGAGCTGTCACTCTTTGGTGTACCGACGAAGCTAATAGCCCTAGAGCCCTCTACATATAGTACTTAGGTACCTCAATGTGAATTACCTGATAACTTAGATTGGGCATATGCAGGTGCTAATAAAGGTGGCTATGATACCTGGTGGACCTATGGAAGTAGCTTACCACCTGTTGCTTACACCGTTTACCCAGCCGGTTGGTGCATGCCTGGTACTGTTACCCCATTCGCCTTCCCGAGTGTTGTTGATAATCACATTGTTGGCTGGTACTGTAAACCGTTTACAACGAACTTCGATATACCCAATAATACGATCGTCTGGTGCATAAACTCAACCTTCGGCTACATAAACCTAACAAACTGGGAGGCTGCATTCGATGCATCAACCCCAGGTAGCCCTGAGTATGCTGAGTTAATTAAGGTGTATTGGTCCTGGTTCGAGTATTGGGTGCCTAGTATTCAACTAGTTTCATATGTCTGGGGTGTTGTTTATCCCAAGCAGTGGATGAACCCAATGTGGGTTGTTAAGTGCATGCCGTATACTAACCCTAAGTACACATTAGCATCAATGACGTTACTTCATGGTTACGCTACCATGGGCTGGTCAGCTAAGTTAACCATATGGCTACTTTACGGTATAAACGCACCAGCAGGCGTAATACCGCCATTAGCTCAGGCGATTATTAATGGTTCGCTTTGGACTAATCCGGAGCTTTACAAGTTCGCCGTATATCTAGGCTTACCAACGCCGGATCCTGAGTTGCAGGCTTGTGTGGCTTCGTACTTCCACACAACGTACACACCAGTAACAACAACCACCACTACGACAACCACTACAACTACGACGACTACTACCACGACTACTACTGCTGTTTCAACGGTGACTTCAACGGCGACTGTAACAAGCACAGTAACCACAACGGCCGTTTCAACCACGACAGCAGTAACAACAGTAACAGTAACCAAGCCAATAATAAGCACAGCCTTAATAGCAGGAATAGTAATCATCGTGATAGTGGTAGCAGCAGTAGCAGCCCTAATAGCATTGAGAAGGAGGTGATTTGTTTAGGCATTGGCTTTAGTTAAAATTTTAAACCCCTTGTTCTTTTTAATTCTTAAACCGTAATTGTTAAAAATTCAATCACTATAGCTTAATGTGCGTTTGGGTATCCAGGTCGGTGCTAGTCTTGTTAGGGGTGGTTACTTGAGTCTAGGTGAGGCCCTTGCGCTACTTCACTCAACCCCGTTTAGGGGTGTTGAGGTTAATCAAGCCCACTTAACGGCCTTTGGTGATGTTGAGGGTTTTGCACGTAGGTTAAGCATGTTTAGTTTGAGCCTGGCTGGTGTTTACTGGGGGGCTAAGTTTCACCTTAGGGAGGAGCATGAGTTCCTGTTAAGGGACTTTGAGACTATTAGGAGTAGGGTTGTTAGGTTGAATGCGAGGAGCATTGTAATTGGTCCTCCACCTAGGTTCAGGTTGTTTGATGGGGATAAGGAGAGGTACATTGGGGCTATGGCTGAGTTGATTAACATTATGGTTGAGAAGAGTGATGATGTTGAGCTTGGCCTGCATAACCACTGGGGTACCATAATCCAGAATGAGGATGAAATCAACCTACTCATGAAGCTGACGGAACCAAGGTTTAAACTTTACCCAGACATCGGCCACCTATCAGTGGCCGGTATCAACGTGTATGATTTCATTGAGAGGTGGGGTAGTAGGATTGGTTACATTCACCTTAAGGATGACTCAAGCCCATTTAAGCCAGCCAGCGACTGGGGTGAGGTGGCTGGGAGGTTTAAGGTCCCCGGTAAGGGTAATTTGGACATTAGGAGGATTCTAACCACCCTTAGGGGTCGTGGCTTCAATGGTTGGGTTGTGGTCGAGTATGAGGACCCCAATTCAGACCCAATAATGGACCTCAGGTTCTTCATTAAGTACTATGAGTCAAACCTCAGGGATTTATTTGAACCTTAACCGGCAACGTTAACCCACGTACCCTTCTCTGAGGACTCGGCTATAGCCTCAATAATCCTCATAACCCTTAACCCATCTCTGAAATTAGCTGCCTCAGGTGCAACGTCCTTACCCTCGGCAAGCCTGGTTAGGAAGTGGTAGACCTCGTGGGTGAAGGTGTGTTCCCAACCAAGCACGTGGCCAGGTGGCCACCAGAACCTTAAGTATGGGTGTATCCTTTGGGTCACCAGGATCCTCCTAAAGCCGCTTAACTCACCGTCCTTGGCTAGGTGAACCTCGAGTTCATTAATCCTCTCCAGGTCAAACCTAATGGAGCCCTCACTGCCGTTAACCTCAATTATGAGTGAGTTGTAGTGCCCAGTGGCCAACTTTGAGGCTTCAATGAGCCCAACTGCCCCATTCTCAAACCTCAGCATTGCTGTGAAGCCCTCATCAACGTTAACCTCCTCCCTAACCCCAGTGGCCTGGTTAACCCTAAACCTGTTGAAGGTGTATAGTGTACCGTTGACGCTAACAACCTCACCAATCAGGTACCTGGCTAGGTCAATCACGTGGCTTCCTAGGTCCGCTATGGTGCCGTATCCAGCGTACTCCCTCCTAAGCCTCCACGTCATGGGGGCCTCCGGGTTTGCTAGGCTCTGCTGTAGGTAAAGGGCCCTGAAGTGGTAGATCCTACCCAATGAACCACTGCCTATCAACTGCCTAGCCAGCACTATGGCTGGTACGAACCTGTAATTGTGGGCAACCATGTTTATTACACCAGTCCTCTCAGCCACCTTAACCATCTCGTAAGCCTCCCTTGAGTTCATCGCCATGGGCTTCTCAACGATCACATGCTTACCAGCCTCCATAGCCTCAATGGTTGGCTCAGCGTGCATGTAATTCGGGGTCACGTTGTCGATTATGTCTATGCCCGGGTCCTTAATCATCAACCTGTAGTCCGTGTAATACCTCTCAAACCCAAACTTGGCCGCAAACCCCCTCAGCGCATCCTCACTCCTACCTGCAACAGCCTTAAGCACCGGGGTTAGTGGGCTATCCGTGAACAGGGTGATGTTCCTCCAGGCTAGGCTATGGGCCCTACCCATGAAACCGTGCCCAATTAAACCAACCCCAACAAACCTACCCATTAAACGACCACCATGCCTAAAGGTTTATGAGCATTCTCATCCTCTCGGCCAACTGCCTAAAGTAGAGTTCATAGGCCATGTTGAATGGGTGCAGCTCAGCGGTTAAGTAGCCGTTGTAGTTTACACCACTCAACTCCTTCATCACCGCACGCCAATCAACATCCCCATTAAACAGGTCAACTATACCCCTAAGGCTAACACTGTAGTCCTTAATATGAACCCTCTTAACCCTACTCCCAAGCACCCTAACCCAATGCTGTGGGTAACCCAACCTACAATCCATGACATTGCCAATATCCAGGTAGGCCCCGACAACTGGGTTATCCAACTCATCAATGAACTTGGCGAATTCAAGGGGGCTTAACAGGAAGTTGCTGCATACATTCTCGATGGCGAGTGTAATCCCTAAATCCTCAGCCCTCTTAACAACCCTCCTAAGGGACTCCTGGGACAACCTATAGGCCTCATCGTAGGGGATGTTCTCGTTAACAACCCCAGGCACTATCAGTAGTGCCGTGGCCCCTAGAATACTGCATGCCTCAAGCTCCCTCATGATTATTTCAACAGCCCTCCCCCTAATGCCAGGGTCAGGTGATGTTAACGGGTACCTCCAAAGTAACCCACTCCTGACGCTATGAACCTCAAGTCCCACATCCACCGCAGCCTTATGCAGCAGCCTGGCATCATCAACGGCATGCTCAATCCCCAGGTAACCCCTATCCGAGACCATTGGTGTATTCTCATTAGCCTCAGAGAAGGTAAACTCAACACCATCAAACCCAGCGTCTTTAATTAACCTAAGCTCGCCGGCGATGTCGTAACCCCTCCTATGCCATAGGTCTGTGGCTATCTTCAAGGTGAACCACCCTTAGCGTAATCCTTAATGTTAATTACCCTACCCGTTAAGGCTGATTTATTAGCGGCAAGCACAGTCACGTTACTCCAGTAGGCATCCTCGTAGACCGTGGGTACCAGTTTCTTATCCCTGGTTAAGACGGCTTGTATGAATGACTTAAACATGCCTAATGCCGGGTCAACGTTGGACTTAAACGTTAACGGCTCCCCACCCCTCCTGTACAGTTTAGCCTCATTAAACCCAGTGAACCTAATCAACTCCTCCCTACAGACAACGTCAAACATGACCAAGGGCAGTTCCTTCCCAAGTTCAGGGTAAAGTGCGTAGGTGCTGTGTATTGAACCAACAGCACCATTAGCGAACCTGAAGGCCACGCTGTAGCTTGCCCAATTCTCAAAGCCAAGCCCCCTATCCTCCTCAGTATCCCTACCCCTCTCAGTGTAGGAGGCATATATGGTTTCGATTTCACCAAGCAGGAACCTGGCTATGTCGAACATATGTATGACTTGCTCAACAACCTGCCCGCCGGTCTCGCTCCTGCGTCTAAACCAGGGTATTGGTGGTATTGTCCAGTACCAGTAACCGGCGAACATAGATGAATTACAACTCGGCATCAACTCCCTAACAGCCTTAACAGCGTCTGAGTACCTGTTCTGGAAGCCAACCACCACAATGCGGTCACTACCCCTAACCCTTTTGAGCAGTTCATTAGCCTCAACAATGCTTAAGGTAACTGGCTTCTCCACGAGAACATCCAAGCCGTGTTCAAGGGCCTTAATCACATGGGTAACGTGCATCCTGACTGGCGTTGAAACAACCGCAGCATCAAGCCTCTCACCACTAAGCATCGCATCAACATCCCTATACACCTTAACGTTAAACCTACTTGAAGCCTCCCTCAAGGCATCATCACTCACATCGGAGGCAGCAACAGGCACAGCACCAGCACGCCTAGCAGCATCCATAAGCTCCCTACCACGCCTACCAGCACCTATAAAACCCAACCTAACAACACCAGAAGCCATAATTCAACGGCTTAGGTGGAAAGTTATAAGCATTCACATGAAAGTTTGATAATCGAGACAAACCTCGCCCTTCAGGGCGGGGAGGAGGTCAGGTCCATCAATGGATCCGTTATAGACCTGGCAATTGGCGCTGATGCCGCACTGGTATACATGGGTCCTGAGGATGGTTTTCACTCATTTACCATATGGGAAACACTCACGCCTAAGGTTAAGGATCCCAGGGGGCATACTGGTGCTCAAGCAATCAGCGTAAACTTAGCTCAAAAGATACTATCTATAGTATATTATGGCCTTGAATGTAGCCTTAACTACGAGTTAACATTAAGGTGTACGCCCAGTTAATGGAGGGTTGCTTCACGGCTGAGTGTTAACCTCACCGAAGACCCTCCTCCACCTTTTCTTATACTGCTGTGCATACTTAGCGGCCTTCCTAATGGCCTCAAGCATGCTTGTCTCATCAGCTACACCCTTACCGGCTATATCATAGGCTGTGCCATGGTCAACTGAAGTCCTCAGGAATGGTAGACCTAGGGTTAGGCTGATGGTCCTCCTGAAGTCATACATCTTAGCGGCTATGTGCCCCTGGTCGTGGTAAAGCGACAGCACTATATCGTATTGGCCCTTGGCCGCCAGGTAGAAGACTGAGTCAGCTGGTATTGGGCCATGGGCGTCAATGCCGTACTTGACCCTAGCCTCCTCGACCGCTGGGGCTATTTCATCAATCTCCTCCCTACCAAGTAAGCCACTCTCACCTGCGTGTGGGTTTAAGGCGGCCACGGCTATCCTACCCCTTCTAACCCCAAGTGCCTTAAGGGCCCTGTTGGCGTTTATTATCCCCTCAAGCACATTAGCCCTCTTAACATCCCTAATGGCCTCGGCTAGGGGCATATGCCTAGTTAGGAACATTACCCTGAGCCTCCTCGTCTCGAAGACAGTTAGGGATAGCCTTGACTTCGTCAAAGCCTGTAGGAGGGTCGTGTGGTCTATGTAGCTTGAACCAGCCCTAAACCAAGCCTCCTTGTTTATTGGGGCAGTGGCTATGGCATCGACCTCACCGGCCATTGCCAAGTTAACGGCCTTAATCACGCTCTCCAGGGAGACCCTACCAGCCTCCTCCTGAACCTTACCGAACTCAAAGGGGCCACCCGGTATGTCGATGAGCCTCACATCATCGAGGACAGTCTCATTAATCTTAAGCATGCTTATCACCCTCTTAAAGTGCTCCAGGTTGCCTATTAACGTTAATTCGATGCCCAGCCCCCTTAACTTGGGAAGGGCCTTAGCCACTACCTCATAGCCAACCCCCGCTGGGTCACCGAGCGTTACACCTACCCTAACATTCACACTTATAAAGTTGCATGTTTAGTTTAAAAGCATTGTCCCCTGAGGTAGTTCCTGATCCTTAGGTACGCCTCATCATCACCTATTAAACCCCCCTTAGTCACAATGACCTTTCCATCAAGCAACCCACCCCTAACAATACCAATGCCTATTAACGGGGCAACATCACCAACGGCCTCAATGTAACTGGCATCGGCGATGCTTAGTATGAGGTTTGCGGTCTCGCCACCGCTAAGCATCACGGCGTCGAAGTCTAGGGCTAATTTAACTAAGTACTCATTAACCATTTCAATATCCCTAAGTAGGTCAAACTTAATTATCAGGTCGCCACCACCCCACTGGGTGTTCTTAACATCGTTTAGGTTAATTACCCTAATGCCGGCTTCCCTAGCCCTCTCAACCTGCCTAATGGTGTTTTCATGAGTACTACCAACTATGAAAAGCACGCTATTGGCACATGCCCTGTGCCTAAGCGGTGAGGCGCCCACGGTTAACTCGCTAACCTTCGCGTTGAGGGGGCCCGGATCCACCGGCACGTAACCGTACTTGTTAACCACCTGAGCAATTAACGTTAAGTCATCGTGACTCCTTGAATCAACAACCACAACCCCATTAAGCTCACGTGCATTGTTAATGAATTCACTAAGGTTCATCACCCTGGCCCTATGGTTAATTCTCTCCAATATGTTAACCTTGGCGCCGCCCATTACGGTGTAGCCGTTTTCAGTATACCTACCGTATTCAGGTATAGTGTCGGTTACCACCAGCACCCTGTTAAGCAACGGCCTCAACTCACCCACCAGGTTACCCCTTAATGCACTGTCAATCCTCTTCCCAATCCTCAACCCACGGGATGAGGCGTAGTCAACCACAGCCCTAACCCTAGCCTCAGCATCACTACTGTTAACCATCCTACTCCTAGTATTGACAACTATGCAACCAGCGTTAAAGCCGCCAATTGCACTCAGCTTACTGTAATCCACCACAATGGTCCTACAGTGCTTAGCCATCATGCCGGCTACTCCATTAGCCCCAGTTAAGTCATCTGAAATGACTAGGAAGCCAACCACATGGTTAACGTGGTAGTGGACTTTAAAGCTACACCCATGAACCTAGCCTTCGCTCCTAAGCCTAGCCACCTCAAGCACGCTAGTTGTTCCTTCACTAACCCTGTTGAACAGGTATGCCGAACCCAGTAGCATTACCCCAGCCACGATGTAACTTTGCCCAATACCAATGGCACTGGCCAAGTAGCCTGAGGCAAATGACCCGGTTAAGTATGCTGAACCCGTGACGACGTTATAAACCCCAATTCCCTTACCCTCCTCCCCATGGTTAAGCTTCTCAAAGACCATGATGCTGGATGCGGTGTAGAATGTTGAGAAGGCTATGCCGGCTGCTAATGGGTATAGCGTTAACCCCGTTACTACTAGGCTACTTGGCGTTGATGATGTTAAACCTATTAACGCATATGATAAGCTCCTCAGGATCAGCGACCTTGATGCAGCCTTAGCATCACCACCAAGCCTCCTTATAATACGCGGCGCTACCCTAAAGCCCAGTATTTGGACGCCTAAACCAGCCGATATTATCAACATGACCCAAGTCTTCGAAAGGCCACCCTCCCTTAAGCCGTATGGGTAAAGCGTATTGAATATGCCTGACGATACGTAGAACACTATGAGGGCAGTGTAGAGCGTGAATACGTAGGCCAAGTCACCTGTGTTCACCACCCTCTTAATCTGCCTGTACCCTCCGCTTCGCCTAGTTACCTTACCCTCAGAGGGCATGGTTAACATTAGCCATGCCGTTGAGGCGGTGGGGAGTAGGCCCATGAGAAGTATGATGAGTCTGATGCTGAGTATGCTTGATAATGCTGCAGCAGCTAGGTCGCCGATCAGGTATCCTAGTGAACTAATGAAGTTTAACCTGGAGTATCCCTCACTCCACTTGTCTTTGCTTGAGGAGCTAATTACCATTAGGCTTGTTGAGACGCCCACCGCCGATGAGAATAATGAGGCCGCGGCGTAGAATAATGAAATTTGTGGAATAGCGTTTACGTAGGTTAGGGCTAGCATGAATATTGATGTCCCGAGGAAGCCGAGGGCTAATACCCTCCTCCCACCATACCTATCCAGCAGGAAGCCCCACATCAATGGCGCAATGACACCCGCCGCTGAGCCAGCAGACATGGCGTAACTCACATCAACCGGGCTCCCCCTTAGGGAGGCTATTTCAAGCGTCAGCAATGTGCCTAGGGGGCCTATGGCAATGCTGTACGGCATTAGGGCAATCATCCACCCATTCAGCCGCCTATTCGAAGGAGCCATACTACACTGACCCATTACCCTAAGCCTATTTAAAACAGAGCACATGCTCAAGATGATGCATCCACTACGACCAAAACTCAAAGCGTGGGCATAGTTATAGCTAACAAGGTACTCATAAGGTACCTAACCAGGTTCGGTGAGGATGGAGCATCAGTCAAAATGGCATTGCTAACCCTAGATGGAATACAAATCAAGAAATTGCATGTGGATTCTGAGGAGGAGGTTACGGCTGAGGAGAAAATGATGATTGGGGAATAAGCCACTATATTGAGTGAAATGCCAATGAATATCTAAAGAACTTTAACGCTACATAATATATGGTCCTATATTTACAATTCTAAATCATGCATACCTAATCGTAATCAAATATAGGGTTAATACTTTACATGCACAAGCCTTATGAGCAAGGGCTTCCACGGGCAGCCTGATAGGTATGAGCAACCCCTTTAAGATACTTGATGAGGCATCGCTCAGGTGGCACCACATAAAGATGATGCTGGTAGCTGCGGTGGGCACGTTTACGGATGGCTATGATCTAACAATGCTCGGCCTCGTACTTACACCGCTCCTCGCGTCCTTCGGCATAAGTAATATAAAGTCATCAATAGGCGTATTTTGGGCGACGTGGTTAAACGCATTACCAATATTTGGATTCCTAATTGGTGCACCAGTCTTTGGTTACTTGGCTAATAAAGGGAGGAAGAGGTTTTATGGTGTTGATGTTGCGTTAATGTCAATAGGCGCTGGCCTACAGTTCATAGCCCAATCCCTCGTTGAGCTGGCGATCTTTAGGTTCATGATGGGCATAGGGCTTGGTGCCGATTATGTGTTATCACCAATGATGATTGCCGAGCACTCTAATGCGAGGGATAGGGGTAGGCTACTAGCAATCGGCTTCGGGGGCTTCTGGGTGTTTGGGGCTTTAGTGGCTAGTCTCCTAGCCCTTATGTTCAAGGGCTTCCTTAACAGTGACCTTTACTGGAGGGTAATGCTGGCGTCAGGGGCCATACCACCGTTGATTGTGATATACCTAAGGAGGAGGTTTCCCGAGACGCCTAGGTACTTAGCCAGGATAGCCGGTGACGTAAAGGAATTCTCAAAGGTGGTTAGGCAGGTTCTCAAGGCTGACGTAGGCACAGACATCACCTTGAGAACAGATGATAGAGGCTATGGTGAGCTGCTAAGGAGTTACATACCCTATATGCTATTGGGTGCCTCGTTATGGTACTTATTCGACATACCGGCGTATGGGCAGGGCTTCTTCATATCGTACATAGCCAATATTATTGGTTACAACAACCCAGCTCTGATGAATATCATCAGTATTGGCTTTACATACCTAGGCGCCCTAATATTCTGGCTTACCCAACCCAGACTAGGCAGTAAGGTACTCCAGGCAGTGGGGTTCGGAGGCATGGCTGCGTCGTTTTTCGTATTCGCCTACCTAATGCACGCAAGCCTCATAGGCGTGATATCAGGGATCCTACTCTTTAGCCTAGCCAAGTTCTTTGGGCAGGTAGGCCCAGGGTCTATAGTGGCTGTTGGTGCGCATGGGGTTGAGCTATCACCAACAAAGGTGAGGGGTATAGGTCAGGCGATAAACGTCCTTGGTGGAAGGCTTGGTGTATTGACGACAACATTTGTCCTACCAGCCCTACTAGCTGCTAATAGCCCCTATGCGTATGTGTTTCTAGGTGCTGTGTCATTGATCGGCGTGGCATTAACAGTGCTGTTTGTTCCAGAGACGGCTAATAAGGGGTTAGAGGAAGCGTCCATGGAGTTTATCCATTGATTAAAATTGAAACTTAAACTCTATAAAGTTTTTATTTTTCAGAAATTAGTGAAAGCCTGACCATGAGACTTGGCAAGGTTAATCTAATGGTTTAGGTTTATTAGGTTTGTAAAGTAAGTAATTTAAAAAAATTATAATGATTAACCCCACCGTGTTCAATACCCTATCTAATCTATGGAATACCCTGAACATGATGGAGGTCAGGAGTGTTAGGGTACGTTACTACTCATTAAGAGCCCTTGAGGGAGCAGGCTTTAACATTGCAAGATTCCCCATACACGATTAAGGTGTTTATAGAGAATATGCTCAGAAACTTCGATGGTCAAGCCATAACCGAGGAAGATATCGAGAACCTGCTACATTGGAATCCAAGGAACCCAGGTGCCAAGGAGGTACCTATCAAGGTGGCTAGGGTCTTGATGCAGGACTACACTGGTGTGCCTGCACTCGTGGATTCGGCTGTCATGAAGGAGATAGTGAGTAGGTACGGTATTGACCCCAAGGTAATAAACCCGCAAGTCCCAATTGACTTAATCATAGACCACAATGTACAAGCCGATTACTGGGGTAGGTCTGATGCATTGAGACTAAACATTAAGCTTGAGGTTCAGAGGAATGCAGAGAGGTATGAGTTTCTCAAGTGGGCTCAGAACGCCTTTAAGAACTTCAGGGTCTTCCTGCTGGGCACCGGCATTATCCACCAGGTACACCTCAAGCACATAGCCAGGGTTGTGATGACGGAGGACTTAGGTCAAAACGAGAGACTTACGTATTTCGACACGGTGGTTTGCATGGACTCACACAACTATGATTAACGGCCTTGGTGTTATTAGTTAGGGTGTTGGTAATGTTGAGACTGAGACTGCATTGCTTGATCAACCAATCGCGGTGTTACTACCACAGGTTGTTGATGTTAATCTCTATGGTAAACCAAGGCCT
>Ga0167616_1000403_pt1 | contig 11645 bp, 8 predicted proteins | sample OSPB_Mat_host_9__FD_111801 | JGI IMG/M metagenome (GOLD analysis project Ga0167616, IMG submission 111801) | Extremophilic microbial mat communities from Yellowstone National Park, USA - OSPB_Mat_host_9_15 (v2) (version 2) | ecosystem: Environmental > Aquatic > Thermal springs > Hot (42-90C) >... | reverse complement strand
TTTCAATTCCTCATTTTAGGATACGATTCACTGAGTTGACTCTGAATTTCTTGTTCTAACTTTCAATTCCTCATTTTAGGATACAGTGTGTAAACAAAAGTACTCAGTAACGTATCTACCACTTTCAATTCCTCATTTTAGGATACGCGTATGAAGGGAACTCTGTACCATCCACATTCTTAGAATCTTTCAATTCCTCATTTTAGGATACCTGAGGATAAGCGACAATCGGAAGATTATCACGGTGGTGACTTTCAATTCCTCATTTTAGGATACTGGGCGGCTGACGGGGAGCTCGGAGCCGTCTTCAGAGGCGTCTTTCAATTCCTCATTTTAGGATACACTCGGTTCGGGAAGTTTGAGTTGAAGCTTGAAACCTTTCAATTCCTCATTTTAGGATACGGAGATGGAGAAGAGGGTAGAGGAGGAGGAGAAGACTTTCAATTCCTCATTTTAGGATACATAAAAGAGACGTACCGAACGACTCGAAGCCGCTTATGAACTTTCAATTCCTCATTTTAGGATACCGGTGCAAAATCTAACGACCGGGTCAAAGTATGAGGTCATCCTTTCAATTCCTCATTTTAGGATACAACCCCACGTACGCACAGGTGCCCGCCTCCCTGGTTGCTTTCAATTCCTCATTTTAGGATACACGCGAACAAGAAGCCCTGCGGCTAGGCGAGGGGTTCAACTTTCAATTCCTCATTTTAGGATACGTACGGCGAAGGAGACAAGCGCCGCGGCGAGTGCATCGACTTTCAATTCCTCATTTTAGGATACGTGCTCAGCAAATCGCTGATTACGTGCGAAAAGATTATGCGACTTTCAATTCCTCATTTTAGGATACAACCTCAGCCGCCGCATCGGGCGCGGCTATTTCTTTTACTTTCAATTCCTCATTTTAGGATACTGGAGATGTTATCGTTACATTCCAGTGGGAAGCGGGTAACTTTCAATTCCTCATTTTAGGATACTATCACCTTTTATGATTAACTCGACTTTCTCCTCCAGCCTCTTTCAATTCCTCATTTTAGGATACGAGCGAAAACTAATGGTGATTTTTCACGTTTTAAGCACACTTTCAATTCCTCATTTTAGGATACTATTTGATGTGTTGGTTTATGTCCGATTCTGACCGTTTCTTTCAATTCCTCATTTTAGGATACGGAGGAGCTGCGCGAACACGGCTACAAGTACTATGTCAACTTTCAATTCCTCATTTTAGGATACTAGCGCTATCGAGCAAAGAATAAATGGTCTCGAGACGCCTTTCAATTCCTCATTTTAGGATACCGTGCCGGTGCCCAATTCGCGCGGGTATCGTTAGTTGCTTTCAATTCCTCATTTTAGGATACATACACGGCTACGACCACGGCTACAACCATCTGGGTCTTTCAATTCCTCATTTTAGGATACGTGAACAACGGGCACTTCGCCTTGTTTAGTTATTTGGCACTCTTTCAATTCCTCATTTTAGGATACCAGCCGCGAATATCACGATGACGAGGCTTAGAAGGGCTTTCAATTCCTCATTTTAGGATACCGGCGCCACCCTGGGTTTAACGGTTACAGAGTAAGTATACACTTTCAATTCCTCATTTTAGGATACTCACCACCAAGCTTCGCATCACCCCCACCAAGATCTGGCTTTCAATTCCTCATTTTAGGATACTTATATTGCGGAAAGTTTATCAAAAGCGTCTAGAAGGTGCCTTTCAATTCCTCATTTTAGGATACTTGCGGAAGCTGTCTCAGTCTGGAGGGTCTATCGAAAACTTTCAATTCCTCATTTTAGGATACCTGCTTGCATTCACACCCGCCTGTCTCGACTTGTTAGCTTTCAATTCCTCATTTTAGGATACCGCTACTTTAAGCCAACTTAGGGGGCATCCAACACCTAACTTTCAATTCCTCATTTTAGGATACGTAGCTACCGCTACCGCTACAATCAATTTAACTTTTTCTTCTTTCAATTCCTCATTTTAGGATACAAAGAGATACTAAGGATAGCGGAAATTGACTTTCCCTTTCAATTCCTCATTTTAGGATACTGGCAGACGGGTCAAGTGGTTAGCGCTATGCCCGCCATAATCTTTCAATTCCTCATTTTAGGATACTCACCAACGGGTTCAAGCGGTACAACCTTCTCACTTGTCTTTCAATTCCTCATTTTAGGATACACCTGAACCGTGCGATGGTGGTGGAGGAGGAGGAAGCTTTCAATTCCTCATTTTAGGATACCACTCGCACTCGGGGAGCACGAGTGGTAGGGGCACACTACTCTTTCAATTCCTCATTTTAGGATACAAGGAGCGGGCGGTAATCAGACGGTTAGATACACGTCTTTCAATTCCTCATTTTAGGATACCCAAAGAGGGGGCAGCGCTTGGGTGTGGGATGCTGCTTTCAATTCCTCATTTTAGGATACATGAAGCATAAGAGGAAAATTCAAGTTAGCTATGAAGAGCTTTCAATTCCTCATTTTAGGATACTCCAATCATGGGCTCCGGGTCAAGCGGCGCCAGTGGTGGTCTTTCAATTCCTCATTTTAGGATACATAAGTAAGACTGTGGTGATTAAAGAAAATGAGTTATACCTTTCAATTCCTCATTTTAGGATACGTACGTGAAGACGCTTACGCGGTTAAAACACTAGTCTTTCAATTCCTCATTTTAGGATACCACAACCCCAGTTACGAGCACGCATCACTAGAGCCCTAATCTTTCAATTCCTCATTTTAGGATACACGTATCCCGTTAGTGATACTATACTAGCACCTTTACCAGTCTTTCAATTCCTCATTTTAGGATACATAAGCACTATTAATATCATACTCAGTAACACTATTATACTTTCAATTCCTCATTTTAGGATACCATTCAGACGATTACTAGTAACTCAAAGTATGAAGCCTTTCAATTCCTCATTTTAGGATACGTGAATAGTAAGCTGGGGGCGTTTATATCAGTGTTGGGGGACTTTCAATTCCTCATTTTAGGATACACTACATTAACATATCAAATGTTTCCAACGCTATAATAGACTTTCAATTCCTCATTTTAGGATACTTTCTCTCTTCATTTATATATTTAAGTATTTGAACCGCTCTTTCAATTCCTCATTTTAGGATACAAATTATTTATTGTGTAACAAGTAGACCCGTGTCGAGGTCTTTCAATTCCTCATTTTAGGATACCGTGTGTGGGTGGTCAGCGAGCATGTAGTGGGGGAGCACTTTCAATTCCTCATTTTAGGATACAAGTTCATGGGAGTATGAACACTTAATCTTTAATGCCTTTCAATTCCTCATTTTAGGATACAAAATGAAGCTTACAATCAATGACTCAAACATTATCTACGACTTTCAATTCCTCATTTTAGGATACCGAAGATAACCCACGCTGGGATGAATGGTTTATCTATCTTTCTTTCAATTCCTCATTTTAGGATACCTTTTCGTAATAGTGCTTTCGTGGTGATAGATGAGGCTAGCTTTCAATTCCTCATTTTAGGATACTTAATAAATGCGTCAAGGGAGTGGGATAAAGTGCAAGTTGGCTTTCAATTCCTCATTTTAGGATACGAAACCAAAGACTGGTCTCTTCTTGGGTTAAAGGTGACTTTCAATTCCTCATTTTAGGATACAGTGTTTGGGGTAGGCATGAGCCCGTTGCTTTTTGTATCTTTCAATTCCTCATTTTAGGATACGGGGCTCCTGGTTGACACGGGGCTCCTCAGGTCGAGGTCGCCTTTCAATTCCTCATTTTAGGATACTCGTGGCTTGGGGAGTCGGGGGGTCGCCTGAAACCTTTATCCTTTCAATTCCTCATTTTAGGATACTGGTTGAAGAAATGGAGCGCATGAAGAGAAACGCACTAGTCTTTCAATTCCTCATTTTAGGATACATGACATTATCCTGAGTGCGTCTGGCCTCGGATAAATATCCTTTCAATTCCTCATTTTAGGATACTATGAGGGGGCGGTTTACGCAGAGGTGCTCGTCACTTTCAATTCCTCATTTTAGGATACTGGAACTAAGCCTAAAATCAATCTGAAACAAAACGATGCTTTCAATTCCTCATTTTAGGATACGCATAGCATGATTCCCCCCGAGGTTGCGGATGTAGCGACTTTCAATTCCTCATTTTAGGATACAGGCTATACATGGATTACCCAAGTGAAGAGGTCATATACCCTTTCAATTCCTCATTTTAGGATACCCAGGGTGGGGGCGACATCTACGTCTATCTAGCGTCTTTCAATTCCTCATTTTAGGATACCCCTCTTCCTCCTCTCCCCTCACGGCTCCACGGCTCTTTCAAGTCCTCATTTTAGGATACTGGGGCGTATATTGAGAGTGATAATACACTGGAATTATTCTTTCAATTCCCCATTTTAGGATACCAATATCATTCCACACAGTGTTAAGCGTGCTTTGTATAGTCTTTCAATTCCTCATTTTAGGATACCAACTACAAGTTAAACCCGAAAACCATTACTCTTTAGAACTTTCAATTCCTCATTTTAGGATACGTGTCCATACAAAAAAGGACACCTCTCTATAATTTCCTCTTTCAATTCCTCATTTTAGGATACAGACCAGAACGGTGAAGCAACACAAGAATTCCACTTTCAATTCCTCATTTTAGGATACAGCAATTGTAGGGTTCATAGTCTACTACTTCTTTCTATCAACTTTCAATTCCTCATTTTAGGATACAAGACCAGGCGGCGGGTTCAAGCTCAGGCGACGGGAGGCCCTTTCAATTCCTCATTTTAGGATACCGGATTCTTGGTAACGCCGAAAAGCATAAGCTGTCTGAAGGTTTCTTTCAATTCCTCATTTTAGGATACTGAACAGCATGCTGGAAAGAAATGGCTTACGGCTCTTTCAATTCCTCATTTTAGGATACTAAGCATTACCTCCTCGATCTTAGTAAAAACAGAGCTTTCAATTCCTCATTTTAGGATACTTGAAGCTCCACTCGATATTATCCCCACAGTATTCTTTCAATTCCTCATTTTAGGATACACATCGGCAATCGCCTTCTCCGCCTGATCAGGGGTACTTTCAATTCCTCATTTTAGGATACGGGTTATGTTGGCGGAGGGCGGGTACCTGTAGTGTCTTTCAATTCCTCATTTTAGGATACCGGCGGGGGCTTCGCCGACCCAGTTGCAGGTGGATGCTTTCAATTCCTCATTTTAGGATACATGCAGCAGTTCCTCATAGCGCAGTACATGTACCCTTTCAATTCCTCATTTTAGGATACCCGCCCGCTTCTATTTTAGGCAGGTCACGAAGTCGGCTTTCAATTCCTTATTTTAGGATACATGTAAGCCCGAACCGATGGTGGGAACGATGAACCCCTTGCTTTCAATTCCTCATTTTAGGATACCCTGATAACTGGGAGGATGAAGGAGAAGGGCTATGACCTCTTTCAATTCCTCATTTTAGGATACAGAATGAAGCGAATAGAAAGGGGGAAACAAAGCAAGAGACTTTCAATTCCTCATTTTAGGATACCTGGAAAAGGGATTCATCGCCACCGCCACAGTTGCTTCCCTTTCAATTCCTCATTTTAGGATACTTGATGCTGGTAGGTTTTTAGGTAGGTTCTCGAAAGTTTTACTTTCAATTCCTCATTTTAGGATACCGGTGGGGGTGGTGGTGGCTCGGGGGCGCTGGTTTATGGCTTTCAATTCCTCATTTTAGGATACAGGATACGACCAAGAACCCCAAGAATCGCCAATAATATTATCTCTCTTTCAATTCCTCATTTTAGGATACTGGTTATAGGATATGACGGGATTTAGGATTCATGAGCTTGTCTTTCAATTCCTCATTTTAGGATACCATAATTATGATGTTACAATCGAGGAGCTAAGGGGGCTAAGCTTTCAATTCCTCATTTTAGGATACATGTGTTGAGAGAATGAGGCTAAGGTTGAAAACAACGGATCTTTCAATTCCTCATTTTAGGATACGGTTCTTGGAACTTCGATGTGCTCTACGTGTTCTCCACCCCTTTCAATTCCTCATTTTAGGATACCAGTCGTATTCGCAATACCCGTCGTGGTAGAAGCCGAACTCTTTCAATTCCTCATTTTAGGATACAACGCGAAACCCACGACTCCAAGCGCTCCCGAACATAACTTTCAATTCCTCATTTTAGGATACCCATTACTTTGCGCGTCAAACGACGACTTAGCTATTGTCTTTCAATTCCTCATTTTAGGATACGAACCCGGTGACGGGGAAAAGGGAGAGGAAGGTGGTCTTTCAATTCCTCATTTTAGGATACCCAGTCAAAGTAGTCTACGACATGCTTGAAGAAGCTGAACTTTCAATTCCTCATTTTAGGATACGCGTTAGCCTTAGCGCCGACAGCGTAGCGCCTACCAGCTTTCAATTCCTCATTTTAGGATACCTACATGCAGGTCATGCCCACATACACAGGTCTATCCTTTCAATTCCTCATTTTAGGATACGGTATGTAGGATTCTATGTTTATGCCAAGATCCCTTTCAATTCCTCATTTTAGGATACCAACACATGTGGGACCAGTGTATCCCAGGCTGACCTGGTCTTTCAATTCCTCATTTTAGGATACACACAAGGCTACTTCGACGACCATATTGCTGATGAAGACTTTCAATTCCTCATTTTAGGATACAAACTGAAGGTGTCGTCCTCGACTGGAAGACGGGTGTCTTTCAATTCCTCATTTTAGGATACATACGTGAGGTGGACTCGGAGAAGGACGCGGACACCCTCTTTCAATTCCTCATTTTAGGATACGGGGGGGTGGTGTGTTTTTCTGGTCCGTGTTTACTTTCAATTCCTCATTTTAGGATACCATACGCTCCTTGAATAAGAGGACGAAGTACCTGACTTTCAATTCCTCATTTTAGGATACTGGAGCGCCTTCACGCGCTCCTCGCTCAATTTTTCTTTCAATTCCTCATTTTAGGATACCTTCTCCTCGTGCTGGGCTTCTCCATAGTTGCCAGCGTTCTTTCAATTCCTCATTTTAGGATACCATAGACCCACAGGTGCTCAGGCCAGAGCATCACAAGACTTTCAATTCCTCATTTTAGGATACACACAATAACCGTCGAGCGAGCTCTGAACTATGTGCACTTTCAATTCCTCATTTTAGGATACGGCCTTCTCCTCCACCACGTGGAGAAGGTAAAGTACTTTCAATTCCTCATTTTAGGATACCACAGTTCACTCATCGCTTCGGCATCCCACAGAAGAGTGTCTTTCAATTCCTCATTTTAGGATACGAAGCAGCACAAGCACCCTTCGTATCACCCACCACCACTTTCAATTCCTCATTTTAGGATACCTTCATGTAACTCTCTGAATGGATTGTTATCAATTACTTTCAATTCCTCATTTTAGGATACGGATACTTTCTAGCATAATAGCTTATGTGTTTAGCGCTTTCAATTCCTCATTTTAGGATACATGATTCAGTTAGGCGGGTGGAAGCTAAGGTTAAAATATTCTTTCAATTCCTCATTTTAGGATACACAGGTGCATTTAATTCAACCCCTGTGGCAAAACAAGACTTTCAATTCCTCATTTTAGGATACCGCCAATCGTGGGGTATGGAAAAAGAAAAAAGGGTTAATCTTTCAATTCCTCATTTTAGGATACCCGCTGGAGTCGCGATGGCTGGCGAGTACTTCGAGGTCTTTCAATTCCTCATTTTAGGATACCTAGCACGGGTGATTCTGTGCCTACGGCGTCGGTTGCCTTTCAATTCCTCATTTTAGGATACTGAGTAATAACGGGGAAGTTAGAGAGCGTAACCATTTCTTTCAATTCCTCATTTTAGGATACTTGCCAAGCCAGCCAAGGCGCATCCCATCTTCGCCCTTTCAATTCCTCATTTTAGGATACAGAAAGTGATGACATTACGGAAGAAAGAGTGAAGAAGCTTTCAATTCCTCATTTTAGGATACAGAAAACACCCCCGCAGGCGGAAGAACCGCCTGAGTTCTACTTTCAATTCCTCATTTTAGGATACAAGAAGTTTCGCGCGGAAGACTTGTTGATGGGTTCTTTCAATTCCTCATTTTAGGATACATGGCATGGCTTCCAAGAAACATATATCGCTATTCGTCTTTCAATTCCTCATTTTAGGATACAACCCCGTATTAGCCCAAAAACCACGCCTATTTTTCTTTCAATTCCTCATTTTAGGATACACATAGACAAGCGCACCACCGCCCTGACCCAAAATATCTTTCAATTCCTCATTTTAGGATACTCGTCTGTGTTCCCGCTAAACGCCTTTAATAAGTATTCTTTCAATTCCTCATTTTAGGATACCGAAACTGAAGTCGTGCTAGCCCCGATACTTATCGACTTTCAATTCCTCATTTTAGGATACGAGACATTAACTTCCCCCGTCTACCGCCTCGTAATCTTTCAATTCCTCATTTTAGGATACGGGTTGGCTTCCCTCCCCTGAAAGCGATTCAGGCCTTTCAATTCCTCATTTTAGGATACATAGCCAGGGCCACACTGGGGTGTTAACCACGTATGCTTCTTTCAATTCCTCATTTTAGGATACGACGAAGACGATGGGGGTGAAGGCGAGATAGTGTACATCTTTCAATTCCTCATTTTAGGATACAATAGGTGAGTGAGGCATGAGTGAAAATCGAAAACTCTTTCAATTCCTCATTTTAGGATACAGGCAGAGGCGCCTTACACAGTAACCCCGAAGATATCGTCTTTCAATTCCTCATTTTAGGATACATGTGCGCCCTTACGAACCCAGAAGTGGGTGCAGTCTTTCAATTCCTCATTTTAGGATACCATAAAGGGCGTTATAAACGTTTACGCTTTTGATACCTTTCAATTCCTCATTTTAGGATACCACACGTGAACAGGCTATGAAACTGGACGCTGACATAATCTTTCAATTCCTCATTTTAGGATACAACTAAGTGATCTTCACTCCTCACTTTCACTCACCTCCACTTTCAATTCCTCATTTTAGGATACATGCGTAAAGTTAAGCCTGAAGTGAAAACGGTGTTCTTTCAATTCCTCATTTTAGGATACAGGGTGCCATGCCATGTACAAATCGCCATACGATATTGTTTGGTCTTTCAATTCCTCATTTTAGGATACCTGCCACATGTTGGGGTAACCACAGCTAACAAACTTTTCTTTCAATTCCTCATTTTAGGATACTAGAGAAGCAGCTGGCGATGGAGGGCTTCGACCCCGCCTTTCAATTCCTCATTTTAGGATACACTACTACCTCTACCGCAGGCGCGCCGGGACGACCTCTTTCAATTCCTCATTTTAGGATACAAGCTCAAAGGTGATAACTTGACCTGTGGTATTATACCTTTCAATTCCTCATTTTAGGATACCCCAATCCTAACGAAGTCAGCCGTGCTGAAGACCACTCTTTCAATTCCTCATTTTAGGATACCCACGGTTCTCGTTTTTAACTTATGACCGAGGTCACCTTTCAATTCCTCATTTTAGGATACCGTAACTGAGAAGGCGCCTGACGCGGAGGTGGAGCCCTTTCAATTCCTCATTTTAGGATACGGGGTGGGGAGGTGGCTTGACAAGGCGATACTGGCTTTCAATTCCTCATTTTAGGATACGAGCTTGTAACGGTGACTGTACCATGATAGGTGATGTCTTTCAATTCCTCATTTTAGGATACAAAAGAGGTATCGGCGTTCACCAACACACAGACAGAACTTTCAATTCCTCATTTTAGGATACCGACGCGAAGACGAGCGCCCAGCTCGTGAAGAAGAGGGTCTTTCAATTCCTCATTTTAGGATACAGTAGCCGGGCAACGGCTCAGTGCTGGATAACTTGACTTTCAATTCCTCATTTTAGGATACCGTTCCCTAGACGACAAAAGAGTTTGAGTTAGTCTACTACTTTCAATTCCTCATTTTAGGATACTCTCCCGCAAAACACGGAGAGGGGTTTTGTGAGTAACTTTCAATTCCTCATTTTAGGATACCAATGATTGAGAAGAACAAGGTTAGGTGTGTTATCGTCTTTCAATTCCTCATTTTAGGATACGCGGCTGGTGGCGTACCAGTACCGTACGAGAGCACAGCTCTTTCAATTCCTCATTTTAGGATACATGAGTAATAACGGGGAAGTTAGAGAGCGTAACCATTTCTTTCAATTCCTCATTTTAGGATACCGGTGCGGGAAGTGCAAGAAGAGGTACTTCGACTCACAACTCTTTCAATTCCTCATTTTAGGATACACTTTACACCGCAATTGACGAAAAGGTTTTCATAGATAGCTTTCAATTCCTCATTTTAGGATACACCAGTCCTACCCCTCTAAGGTGCAGGCGTTCAAGGCTTTCAATTCCTCATTTTAGGATACTCAGCTTGAGATAATAGCCTTGCTGTAGTTCCCCCATCTTTCAATTCCTCATTTTAGGATACGCGCAGGTGCGCCCATAAATGAGGGTGCGACCCCAGCTTTCAATTCCTCATTTTAGGATACTCAATGAATTGATGACCGCTTACCGTCTTGTCTCTTCCTTTCAATTCCTCATTTTAGGATACGAGGCCATCGGCGACATGGATCCCTCCCTCACCTACGACTTTCAATTCCTCATTTTAGGATACACATGGAGTTCAAACCTTTAGCGTGGTACAAGTTACTTTCAATTCCTCATTTTAGGATACACTATGATGCGCAGTACCCTGTCGAGGCCTACCACCTTTCAATTCCTCATTTTAGGATACTTAGACGACAACACCCTACTGTTAGCCATACATTCCACTTTCAATTCCTCATTTTAGGATACAAAAGGTTGGTGTTAAAGTCTGTGACACTCTTAACTTTCAATTCCTCATTTTAGGATACGGCCTGTAACCCGTGGTACGTTTATACGCCGAATGTCTTTCAATTCCTCATTTTAGGATACGTGTCCAGGGTAGTCTTCACGCACAGCAAATACGTCTTTCAATTCCTCATTTTAGGATACTCGACCAAGCTATCGCATCACTAGTGAAGATAGGGTATCTTTCAATTCCTCATTTTAGGATACTCCATACAAAAAAGGACACTTCTCGATAGTTTCCTCTTTCAATTCCTCATTTTAGGATACCTCAAGCAGAAAATACGCTCCCTCTTGGAAGAAGCTTTCAATTCCTCATTTTAGGATACAAGGCTTATTAGCAACGTCGTATATCCGTATACTTTCAATTCCTCATTTTAGGATACCGTTTGCAGGCTGGTACTCGAGTACACACACAACTACTTTCAATTCCTCATTTTAGGATACCCTCCTTAGGAATAACAATAACCCTCGGGTCACTTGTGACTTTCAATTCCTCATTTTAGGATACAGGACAAAAGGGAAATAGTGCTGGAAAAGAAGCTTGCTTTCAATTCCTCATTTTAGGATACCGATAACCTCGCCAGCGTTGCAGGGCATCGACGCGGACTTTCAATTCCTCATTTTAGGATACGTGATTAGCATGAGTGAAAAGCGAAAACTTGAGTACTTTCAATTCCTCATTTTAGGATACCGAGTTCGAAAATGAACGGCCAAACTTTGGCTTTTTTGTGATGGCCGTCAAAGACTGGGCTCTAGAAGAAGTGCGGGATGTTA
>Ga0167616_1000378_pt1 | contig 11849 bp, 10 predicted proteins | sample OSPB_Mat_host_9__FD_111801 | JGI IMG/M metagenome (GOLD analysis project Ga0167616, IMG submission 111801) | Extremophilic microbial mat communities from Yellowstone National Park, USA - OSPB_Mat_host_9_15 (v2) (version 2) | ecosystem: Environmental > Aquatic > Thermal springs > Hot (42-90C) >... | reverse complement strand
GGGGTTATGTAACTTCTCCCACCTTAATCTTGCCCTTTTCAGAGGAACATATCCATATATCCTTACCAGTGCTAGAGCATATATATCCTCCCAGAAATCAAAATTTTCCTTCAGAAGGGGTATAAGGTCATTCAATGCAATGTTGAGCAGCATTGCATCACCGTATGTCTTCACTCTCTTTGGATAAACATTTGATCTGTATTTCTGAGCGGATTGTATCAATCCTCTCTCCCTATCAAGTCTGCCAATGTATGTTGATTTTTTCCTCACCTTTCTCAAATTCTTATCCCAGTAGGAAGTGCTCCTGTACACATAGTAATTGCTGTTAAGATACTTAACCTCTAACCCTTTAGCTCCCTTTCTTCTCTGTTCATTTACCCAATCCAACACCCAGGGTTCAAATGTGTTCATATAAGCCTACGGGGGATATAGATTTATAAATTATCCTATCACAGAGTCAGTAAACCTCAACACCTCCAAAACCAGGTGACTACATATTACCCTATTTTCCGGAGTTAGGGCTAAACTGGAGAAATAAAGATATGGGACATAGGTACCAATTAGGGATATTTTCATGCATGGTTTCATGATGATTGGCAGAAAGAGGGTGCCCAGATGAGAAATAAATGTCGTTTTAGCGGTACAGTAATTTTTCAATATTTTTTTCTAATATCATTTCTTTCTTTTCTTGTGAAATTTTTAACTTTTTAATTTTACTAACAATACCTTTATCACTCATATAGACCGGGGAGTCGGATCCAAGTAAAATGTTTTCAATTGGTACCTGCTTTAAGAGAAAATTCAAGGCATTAAAATCATAAACCACCGTATCAACTAAAAATCGGGTAAAGTAAAAAGGCGGAGGATTTTGCATCTGCCTTCTAATGTCCTCATTTGTTAAATAAGCGTTCATAAGTCTGCCAATCTGATAAGGGACAAATCCTCCTCCATGGGCAAAATAAATCTTTAATTTCGGAAATCTATCAAAAATTCCATTAAAAATCATCGAGGCTATTGTAGCAGACGTATCGCATATGTTCCCTACATATAAATCCAACCCAGAATCTTTCATCTTTTCAAAGCCTACAGGATTTGAAGGGTGTACAAATAGCAAAACGCCAAGCTTTTCTGCAGCCTCGAAAAAGGGCATAAATTTAGCTTCTCCTAAGAATGATCCATTCACATTAGAGCCTATTTCTACACCGGCCAAACCTATTTTTTTTATTCTTTCCATTTCCTCTATACTTTTATCCACATCCTGAAGCGGTACGGTTCCCAGCCCTAAAAAGTTTTTATTATAATTTTTAATCAGTTTTGAAAGTGCATCATTAAACATCCTTGCAAACAGAGCTCCCTCCTAACCTTTAAGTTGATAAAAAAATAAATAAGGATATATAGACAGCAATTGCATATCTATATTTTCTTCTTCCATTTGTAATAATCTATCATCAATAAAATATAGTGATGAGGGAACGACACCTTTTATTTTTTCACCAATTTTTATAACCCCTCTATCCTTTTCATTTTTAATAACTTTAGGAACATCATTAAGATACTCTGAGGGGACTGCATCATATGCTTCTGGTATAAAAATATGCGCGTGAGTATCTATTATTTTCACATATAAAAATCTTGTTCCGATATTTAATTTTTTGCATGACACTAAGTGTGTTGCATAATTAATAAGCCTCCGTCATACTTCTCATAATATTATAGTTAGACGCTTAACATTCTATACTTATTATGTATGCTCGGGATGAAGACTCTTATCCACCCAGCAGCATAGGAATTGAATGATGATATGCATAGGAAAGCATTCTCTATCACTCTCTTCAAGTGCCATTCAGATGCAATCAATGTCCTTGACACAACCCTCTTAATGCTCTTCCACAGGAACTCAATTGGATTAAGGTCTGGAGAATATGGCGGGAGGAATACCAGCCTGATGTTCAGCTCCTCTGCCTTCCTTCTAACAGCCAGGGATCTGTGGGATGCGAAGTTGTCCAGTATCACTGTTATTCTTCTGGCGGGATTGGCAGTTCTTATCCTGTCAAGGAAGACGCAAACGTCCTCCTGCTTTGACTGATCCATGAAGTCTATGGTACTCCTTCCATTTATGGAATAGAAGCCGAATTCATCTGCTCTGTAGTTATCAGTTTTCTTGTACTTGATGGGCTTGGAGAGTGACAACATTCTCACTGTATTGGAAGTTGTTTGGGGTGATGTTTCATCGAGAAACCCTATTATCTCCTGATCAACGTCCAGATTACCTAAGTTTTTTTTAGAATATCTTCTGCATTCCTGGGTCTGCGATAGTCGTGCTGGTAGGGTTTTGAATAATGCATGCCCATCTTCTTCAGCATCTTCCTCACATGCTTTATGCTGTATTCCACATTGAACTTCTCCTTGATCATCTTCCTCACTTCTTCTGTCGTCCAGTCGTCCCTCTTCTCCAATATTGATCTGAGTTCAACCTTCTGTTCTTCCGACAGCCTTGACGGCCTACCTCCAGCAAATCTCGGTTTGAGACCGCTGAATCCTTCCCTGTTCCATGATTCCTGCCAGTAGTAACCGACCATCTTGGTGACTCCAACGTTCTTTGATGCTTCAGCTACAGATAACCCCTGATATCTGTATTTTATGAAGTACAACCTCTTCAGGGTCCTCACGTCCTTCTCAATTGAACGTATTCTGAGCTGTATCTCCTCCAGAGGGATCGTTTTGTTTATCATAATCTCCTCCTTTCTGGCCATGATAAGTCAAACAGTTAATAGTGAAAATGTTATGCGTCTAACTATAATTATGCAACACACTTCTTAGTAATTAGCGTGTCTCATAATGTTTGCTAAACGTCAGACGTTATACAAAACACCTCGTAAATACATAGAATTGAAAAACGGAGAAACAATAAAAATAGAAAAATGGAGGTTCAAACTTTGGCTACGCTTCTCCCTTGATTTTAGCCGGCTTTTGGGCTGATTTCGGTACCACTATTGAGAAGCCTATGACTGCTGCAATCAAAGACATCACGCCCGTTAGGATGAGAGAAAAATGAACTCCGTAAGCAGTGTATATTAGAGCAAATCCATAACCTGCGAAAAGACCCGCGACAGCCTTTGCCGTATATACAACCCCGTAATTACCACCGGAGTGCTGCTGGCCGAAGTAGTCGCCAGTCATAGCAGGCCAGAGTGTGGTCAATGGCCCCCACCCGAAGGCTATGAGCATTATGGTTACAACGTATGCTACTGACGAATGCAGGTAACCAACCACAAGAAGGCCTACTCCAGTTATTCCGAAGAAAAGAAGCATCGATTCCCTTCTTCCCAGGAAATCGGATACGATTCCGGACACAAGCCTTCCGAGGCCGTTGGACAGTGGGAAAAGATAGACAGCTATCACAGCAGATATTACAAATCCAAGTGCAGTACCTATCGATACCAGCTTCCCGACGATTGCAAGCCCTGCCCCCGCTATGAAAAAGAACCCTACGTATATGGCGTAGAACTGCCACCTGCGAACCATCTGGGATGGGGAAAGTTCAAGACCACTCTTCTTGACCCTCTTTCTCACTGCCTCAGCCTGTTCCGCTGTCTTTCCATAAGGCACGTAATGAGGCGGTGGATACCTTACAAGAATTCCGAACGGTATTATCAAGAGCATCAGAAGCCCTACATAAAGGAATGATACGTGGTAGCTGTAATTCACTATAAGATAATGAACGAGGGGCGATATTGCAAAAGAACCTGCCGCGAAGCCCAGACCTATGAGACCTGTGACGAGACCTCTGGTTTTACCCCTGAACCACTTGAGCGCAGTGGATATTCCTACGCCGTAAACTATTCCAACTCCTATGCTACCGATGCCGTAAACTGTGTAAAGATAAAGAAGACCGGTGGATTTGGTTGTAAAAGAACTCAGTATCCATCCGATACTTGTCAGAAAGCCTGCAATTGCCATGAAGTACGGGGTAAGATGCCTTCTTCTGTCAAGAAACCTTCCCGAAAGAAACATCGTAAGAGGCTGGACCACGCCGTATACTGAGAACGTAGTGCTTATAGGATAAGAGATAGCTGAAACACCGAATACTTTGGCCAGTGGGACTGTGAAGAAAGACCAAGAATAGACATAGGGACTCACCAACACCGTGCTTATTATCATGCCAAAAACAATGAGCCAGAGGGGAACTCTTGTCCCCCTACTTTTTATTAATTCCTCTCTTGTTGGTGATGCGTTAGCGGTCATTAGAAATCCTCCAGACATCGATTCTTGATGTCACTAAATAAGGTTTATTTGAGCACACCAACATAAAAAAGTGATACACGTTAACTGTAGCTAAATATAAAGCTAGGAAATGAATTAACTAATTTCTTCAAACAACCTAGCCACCTCACTGTAAGTCGCAATCCAAACATCTTTCCTCTGTTTCACGTACTTAATAAATTCTTCGAGGGCTTTAATTCTTGATGCCTGTCCTATTTGCTGTGGGTGGCCTATGATGGTAAAAAAAAGTCCTTCGTCATAAAGAACGTCGAATTCATCTTTCCATATTTCGGTAACAGTCCTTGGATTAACAGGAGGTGCAAGTTTGTATGTTAAGGGGGGATAATAGTTAAAAGCATAAAAGACCCAGTCGTCTACGGACCATTTCCAAGGTATCTCTACAAGCTTGCCTTTGCTAGCTATTTCATACAAGTATGGAATATCATCGCCCATCATGCTGCTATCATATATTGCCCCGATATCAAGGAGTGCTTCTAAGGTGCCCTCACCGATTCCAGCTCCTGGAGATCGATATCCCACTGGTTTAACTGATAAATTATCTTCCATTGTCTTTAGGGCTTTATATATTTCATTTTTTTGCTCCTCGTTACTCAAGGTAGTTGGAGTAATATGATTGTAACCGTGAAGGGCAATCTCATGTCCTCCATCTTTGATTTTCTTTACTGATTCCGGATATTCATCAACGATAATTCCCGGTATAAAGAATGTTCCCTTTATTGAGTATTTCTTCAACAATTCCAAAACTCTTGGGATTCCACGATTTATGGCATACTTGCCTATAGATCTAACCACTGGCTCATTTTCATCCATACCGGCTTGTTTCAATTTTATCCGCCAAGAGGAATCAACATCAACATCAAAGGACAATGAAACCGCACATCTGTAACCGTGTGGCCAAATCTTATTTTCTGTCATTTTTCATCGGATATTATTCCTTCTCTTGTATTTATATTTATCCCCATTTCATTGAGGATTAGACATCTAGCCCACAAACGTAACCTTGAGTTAAGACGGGTAGGAAGGAAATGAAGATGAAAATAAAAGAAAAATGAAGAGAAGTGTTCCAAATTCTGCCAGAGCAGATCGAGTTACAGAACCTAGAAAGAGATTCCCAGGGATGAGGAAGCAGAAAAGTTCAATATACAGTCTGTTTAAAAATAGGTCCACACAGCATTGACTCAGTTTTCCGATAATTCTTAGGGGAATTAGTTTTTGACAAATTTCTTTAGCCAGCAATTTATGCAGCTACTTAGAAGTTGTATATGTGGAAAACTCTATTCCATAAAGTTTGGGATTTTAATTATTTAAAATAAATAGGGTGTCCCATCTTTTGTAAAATGTCCGACTGATGTCGGATATTTATATGTGAAAAAATGATGTGGGGATATGACAGCCACGTATATCCCCGAGATTATGGATTTGGTAGATAAAATAATTTCTGAAGACAGGAAGAGGAAGTATTCAAATGCCCTTATCTTAAGATTTTATTGATTACTCAAATATACGGGATATCCTACAGATCTACGGAGAAATTCTTCAACAATCATCCAGATCTGAAATAGGCCATATGTCTCAATGAAATACCAAACTTCAGAACATTATCAAGAAGGGCAAGGATGATTGACTGGCATTATGTAAATGCGATGATCCTTGACCTTATATCCACTGAAAAGGAGAATGCTGCAATAGATTCATTCATAGTTAATGCAATAATTCCACCGCAATTAGAAGGAGGGCATATGGAAGTTATAAGGACAAACATAGCTCATGGGGTTTCTCAATTAAAGGATGGGAATATGTTATGAAGGAGCATATCCCTAGATATAGATTCCACTGCAATAGTGGAATGGGAAAAAACAACAGCATCCCTTCACGATAAAAATATAGCATTTCCACTAATAGATTCCATAAGTGTTTATGACTAAGGGATGATGGATGCCGCTTATGATTCCTCTGACATTTATGAATACATATTTGAAAATACAGGATGTTCTCCCGTTATTGACACCAATAGAAGAAGGGGGATAGTTGATTCAAAACTATCCCATTCTAGAAGGGAAGGAATGAAAATCAGAAGGGAAGAGGCATCCAGATATTCCCTCAGGTGGGAGATAGAGAGGACATTTGCAATACTTGAGGACATTCTGGGATGTGAATTCCTCTGGTATGCAAGACACAGAAATTATGATGTTACCATTGGCATGAAAATTGTGGCATACAACATCATAATTCTGATGAATCAGATTTACCAGAGACCCAAGAGGCAGATAATGGATGTCGTTGTTTGACGTAACTTGGGACACCCTATAAAATAAAATTAAAAAAGGAAAGAAAATTTCATTAATACCAACGACTTATAACGACCTTCCTGTCGGTGAAGAAATTCACGTGTTCGTCTCCTCCTTGTGGATGTATCTCTCCATAGAAGGATTCCTTCATACCTGCAAAAGGATAGAAGGAAATTGGAGCAGCCACACCTAGATTCACTCCTATATTTCCTGCATCAACACGCTTAACATATTCTTTTGCGTAAAAGCCAGATGAGGTATAAATTGAGGAGGCGTTCCCATATCTGCTGCTGTTTATAAGGTCTATGGCCTGATCGAAACTCTTTGCTGTAACAACGGATGCCACTGGACCGAATATCTCTTCGTTTCCAATCCTCATATCCACTGTTACATTGTCAAAAACCGTAGGGCCCAAGAAAAAGCCTTTGGGATATTTATCAATGCGGATTTTTCTCCCATCTAAGAGTAATTTTGCTCCCTGCTCGACTCCAGATTCAATAAATTCCTCGATCTTCTCTTTGTGTTCTTTTCTTATTACTGGACCCATATATGTATCCTTTTCCATTCCGTACCCCACTCTAATTCCTTTCGCTTCCTCTAAGAATGCTTTCAGAACCTTATCATGATTTTCTGGCAGTGTCACTAATACGGACCCTGCAAGGCACCTTTCTCCTGCATTTCCATAAAATGAACTAATTATGTTCTTTATGACTGAATCTAGTTTTGCGTCTGGCATGACAAGCACAAAATTCTTTGCCGAAGCTCCAGCCTGAACTCTCTTCTTCAAACTATGTGCCTTGGAATATACTGCTTTGGCCACGGGAGTACTGCCAACAAAACTTATTCCTACTATCTTTGGATTTTCCAAAATGTAATCAACTGCTTCCCTGCCCCCTGTGATATACTGGACTACATTTGGTGGAATACCGGCCTTTCCAACGAGTTCCATAATTTTCTCCATTGACATTGGTGTCTTTTCAGATTGTTTTATCACAACTGTATTTCCTAGTGCAATAGCGTATGGAAAAAACCAGAAGGGTACCATCGATGGGAAGTTAAAGGGAGATATGATACCGAATACCCCAAGCGGAACCTTAATCATTTCTTCATCTATGCCCCTCGCTATATCCTTGTTATTTCTTCCCATTATGTGGTATGTGGCTGCAGCTGCACTCTCCACATTCTGAATTGCCCTGATTAAATCTCCCTTGGCGTCTTCGAATGTTTTTCCATGTTCGTTTGTTGTAATCTCTGAAATTTCATTTAGATTTTCCCACATCAGCGTTTCAAGCTTGAAGAGCGTCTTTATCCTCTCAGGTATTGGCACCTCTGACCATTTAAGATATGCTTCATGTGCAAGGTCTATTGCTCTGTCCACTTCTTCGCGTGTAGCTTCTGCAACTTTTGCAATCACTTCTCCGAAGGCCGGGTTAAACACATCGTACTTTTCCTTTCCCTCGGGTTCCACATACTTATTTTCAACATAATTCAAAATCTTCCTGACCATCATATCACCTCCTTGTCAGACACATCCAGAGCCTGATCTACGACATCAAGACCGTGATTCAACTCCCCCTCATTGATTATTAGTGGAGGAGCAATTATGAAGTGCGAGACCCATGTATTAAGGTAAACCCCCTTTTCCATGGCTGCCTTGGCAACTTTGTCACTCATGAGCGGGTTTCCTTTCATTTTGTCTTCATACGTGTTAAATGGGGTTTTCTTCTCCCTGTCCTTCACTAGCTCTACTGCTCCGAATAGTCCGATGCTTCTCACATCGCCCACAGACTTATGCTTCTCCTTTATTTCCTCAGGCCTTCTCCTCAGTACTGCACCGAGGTTACGTGAATTTTTGATTAAGTCCCTGTCCTTATACTCCCGGATTGCTGCATATGCTGCTGCAAGAGGTACAGGATGGGCTTCGTAAGTCATCCCATGTGCAAAATAGCTGTCTTCGAAAAAATCAGATATCCGTTTATCTGTTGCCATCAACGAGAGTGGAAGGTGTGCACCCGTGATGCCTTTTGCAGTTGTCAGTATATCTGGTTTGACACCCCAGTTGTTAACTGCAAACCATTCTCCAGTTCTTCCCCACCCCGACATAACTTCATCAGCCGCAAACAAAACGCCATTTTCCTCTGTTATCTCTCTTACCCTTTTCATGTACCCGTCAGGCGGGACAACGACGCCGTTGGTTCCAGTAACAGGCTCAAGAAATAACCCACCTTCATTCCCATCATTCTTTATCATGTATTCCAGGTAATCAGCGCACGCAAGGTTGCATTCAGGGTACTTCAGTTTTAGCGGGCATCTGTAACAATAAGGGGGAGGGCCATGAAGAACAAACGGAGATGAGTACACCGTATCCACTGCGATCCTTCTGAAATCTCCAGTCAGTGAGACACTACCCATGGTACTTCCGTGATAAGAATTGTAATTTGATATTATCTTGGTCTTTCCTTCTCTCTTGTTGAAGAGCCTCATGACCTTTATTGCCGCCTCATTTGCATCTGTCCCTGAACTGCCAAAGAAGTATTTTACCAAATTGTCTGGAAGAACAGTCTTCAATTCCATTGCGACCTTAGCCCTTACCTCTGTTGCGTACCCTGGTTGAATGTATTCAAGTTTCTTCATTTGTTCCGTTACTGCCTCAATAATCCTCTTATTTGTATGACCAAGGTTGGAACACATAAGTTGTGATGAAAAATCCAGATACTTATGACCGTTGGAGTCTTCAAAATAAGAGTCGTAGGCCTTAGTGACAAGCATTGGTTTCCATCCTGATTGCTTCCTCCAGGTACCGTACGTGTATTCCGTAACAATTTTTGAAAAATCAGTACTTTCGTTAATCACAATTGATCACCGATGTTATATTGGAAAAAAGTATATATAATCTTCTAAAAGTGGAGGATTTTTACACGTAATTTCCGAGAAATTAAACAAATTTTAATATTACAAATAGTTTGTAAAATTTTATAGGAAATTTATAACCTTAACTCCGATTTTTAGGGAATATATTTGTTCCCAGTCTCTCGTCAAGTTCCCTTGCCTTCTTTGATACCTCCGTTATTATTTTCCTATTTTCCTCATTATTATATGATAAAACGTAGAGATAATTTCCGGTATATTCGTCTCGTGCCGGTGCGTGCTGGATATTAATATCAATAACATGCGGGTATATGCGGGGAGGTTTCTCGAGGGGGGAGTTTTTCTTAAGAGGCCACAAGTGAATATATACATGTAAGAATAGCACTTTTTGAGTAATCAATATGCTTGGGGAATAAGGACAGTAGACAATTTCATTAATATTTTGTTAGTTGCTCGATGATGCATCATCAGGCAACATCTAGCAACTTTACACAATTTGCCAAATCTTAAGATAAATACGTATTCCTCAGAACGTGATCGTCCTTTGAAAACAATCATCAAGCAACATCTAGCAATTCCTGTCACCTGTCATGCTTGGAGAATAAGGACTAAAGAGATAATGAGTTATTATTTTCCATATCGAATAATTAAATCATCTTTTCCTCGGGGGCAATGATGTATTACCTTGGATCTGAAAGAAAAATGCTTCCAGATAAGCGTTTTAAAGGGGTACGGGGGTAAGGGACGGTAAATTACACTACCTGGCCTCTCATCTCGCAAATTTGACCCTTTATTTTGTATTTATAACCATATTTTGAAAGTGATTTCTAAACTGTGCAGGCCTGACATTATCTCCCGTTTCTTGAAACCAGTCTTCTCAAGTCGTTATCGTGAGGAATAAATAATTACCATAGTCAGAGATATCTATGGGTCCGGTAATTTCAGTTCCCAGGTAACCTGACTATTGCCTCCTTGTTTCCGAGATCCCTGATGTATTCCCATCCTTCCTCAATGTATTTCCTGAGTTCATTTATTGAAATTATTTTCTGGGGATGGCCATTATTCATATTTAGCTTCAATTTCTCCCGTACCTTTTGTTGAAGCTCTTCCGGTTCAAGTTCCAGTAAATTATCTTTCACTATCTCCTCATCAGTGAATCCGAGAGCGCTCAAATACCATTTCTTTACGTCCTTGTTTAATTGCTCCTTCTCTTCTTCAGTCAGAATTTTCCTTCCTGTTTCGAGGTGGGTTGAGCATTTTTTGTATGTCTCTCTCATTTCCTCTATCATTTCTGGGGACAGTTTCTTGTTCGTGGAATATCTGGCCGATATATCTCCGGTATGGCCCATCCAGTACTCCCTCCAGTTGTGAGATATGATGCCCTTATTCTCTGCTATATCAAGTGCCATAGAAAAATAGCTTCTAAGAACATAGGGCCTCCATTTAAAGTTCAGCTTCCTCATGGCCTTCCTGATTTCTCTTGTGACTAGCTGAGTTCTAGGTCTCTCATGAGTTCCAGGTATTGGTCCCTCTAACGTTATTAACGGAGAATCATAGGTCAGTTTCTCTCCTTCTTTCATTCTTGATTCCAGATATTCCTTGATGTAATTGCAACCTTCCTCTGTTAAGAAGGTTATGTATTCATGTCTTTTCTTGGAGAGCGTGGACCTCACTCTAACTATCGTTGGAACCTTGACGAATTCTATTTTTCCTTCATTTATCCTTAACTCTGGAAGATCAGAGAGCTTCAATCCATCAGTTCCTTTGAAATTACCTATTGTCTCAGGCCTCAGTCCAGAGAATGCCATGAGGGCTATGGAAACCCTTCCCCTTAAACTTGAAACTGTTATAATCTTTGACAGCTCTTCCTGAGTGGGTACCCTCTCATCCTCTACGGTCGGATTCCTTGAGGCCTCCTTTATTTTTACTGACCTGAGATCAAGACTTATATCGTTAAATTTAACCCAGGACGAAATTACCTTTTTGAATCTTACAATATAAGAGCCGGCCTTACCTTCATTCTCAAGTTTTCTGACAAATATCATGAAGTCTTTCTTTAGCTTCCCTTCCCTGGCGTCTTCAAGTATCTGTCTGGGTTCCGTGTTATTAAGTTTGCAGTACAATCCTAAAGTTCTCAGATATACCTCTCCGGTTATGATTGATCCAGCCTTTATGTTTTCATTCCAGTTCTTGACTTCTGGATCCTTTAAAAGTTCTTGGTATGATTCCCCTTCTTTTTTATTCAAGACTATATGATAAAATACTAATATTTAAGATATTCGATTACAGATTGTAAGAGAATACCGGCGGATACGCTGCCACAGCCCTCAAACTCGCCGGCTTCGACGCCTTGGAAATAAGGGGTAGAAGCGATTCCCCCAAATATGTTCTCGTCAGAGGGGGAGAAAT
>Ga0167616_1000367_pt1 | contig 12161 bp, 9 predicted proteins | sample OSPB_Mat_host_9__FD_111801 | JGI IMG/M metagenome (GOLD analysis project Ga0167616, IMG submission 111801) | Extremophilic microbial mat communities from Yellowstone National Park, USA - OSPB_Mat_host_9_15 (v2) (version 2) | ecosystem: Environmental > Aquatic > Thermal springs > Hot (42-90C) >... | reverse complement strand
TTTTGGAGCCTACGTTAAATCATGCTGAAATAAAGCTATTAGAAGACATTAAAAAATACTTGTTTGAGAAAGTTTCTTTCAATATCAACGAACCTCTAGAACAGATATGGGAGAGGATGAAAAGGCTCATCGATAACAGGCTTAAAGAACTAAAAATGATTGATAAAAGTGAAAAAGTTTACTATTACATAAAACGCGATTTGTTAGGTTACGGGAAGATAGACGTTATGCTTCATGATGAAGAAATAGAAGATATCTCCTGCAACGGTCCAAACATTCCTGTTTATGTGTGGCATCGTTTTTACGAAAGCCTTCCGAGCAACGTTACCTTTACCAGCAAAGATGAGCTTGATTCATTCGTATTAAAACTTGCTTATAAAAGCGGAAGAACATTAAGCTTTTCTAATCCCATGGTTGATGCAACTCTTCCCGAGGGGCACAGAATACAGATAACATTAGGTGGAGAAGTAACAGGTAGAGGGACAAATTTTACAATAAGGAAGTTCAGGACGGATCCTATAACAATCATAGACCTAATTAACTTTAAAACTTTAAATGCAAAGTTAGCAGCATATTTGTGGATAGCTATAGAGCATAATATGTCCTTACTATTAGCAGGTGGCACAGCGAGCGGAAAAACGACTACGCTTAACGCATTGACCATTTTTATACCAATAAATTATAAAGTGATTACTATTGAGGATACAAGAGAACTTAACCTTTATCGTCAGAACTGGATATCATCTGTTTCGAGAGATGTACAGACCGACTTTGTAAAAAACATAAGTTTGTTTGACCTTTTAAAAGAAGCGCTAAGACAAAGACCTGATGTAATTATAGTAGGAGAAGTCAGGGGAGAAGAGGCTTATACTTTACTGCAGGCTATAGCTACAGGCCATGGTGGCTTATCATCGATACACGCTGAAACAATAGAAGCCGTAATAGAAAGACTTTCTACTAGACCCATGAACATACCTAAGGACTTTATTGCGAGCACTTTAAACATGATAGGGTTACAGCTTAGGTTAAGTGTTGAAAAAAAGGTAACCAGAAGAATGATCGAGCTGGCAGAGGTAGTTGGTTATGATAGCAACACAGGGAAAGTTCTGTTAAAGGATTCATTTAAATGGGATCCGGCGATAGATGAAATAAAATATACGGGTGAAAGCAGGATTGCAGAATTGCTAGAACAAAGGTACGGTATAAGCAGACAAGATTTTGAAAAAGAGCTTAATAGAAGAGAAATTTACCTTAAATGGCTAGCCATTAAAGGAATAAGAAAAATTGACAATTTATTGGAAATGATAAACAACTACAGAAAATCTCCAGAAGAAAGCTACTATCTGGCGCTTAACGAGCTTGGTTCATTTACTAAAACAGAAAATCAGCTAGTTTAATATAGCAGTTATTTTACCTATGCCTCTAGCTTTACCTTCTCTGAAAACAAAAGTGTCCCCTTCATTTATAACGATGGGTCTATACTTTAGCTGAAAAACTACACTTCCAAATTCACCTGTTTTGAGAAACGGAGGTTGCGAACTTATTATTTTAGCCACCTCCTTTATAGTATTTAACTGTATAACTGGCTCGTACCCTATTTTAATCAATGTTGGGTGATGCAAAACTCTTATGTCAGCCTTAAACCTCCAGACAGCTTTTACTGATCTTAGATCGCTAGTGAGTATCATTCCGCTTTTAATTTCTTCCGGCGAAATCCGGTTTAGAGCTATAGTAACATACTCCCCAGCATAAGCCGAATTAACAGGTACGCGGTTTTTATAGATAGAAGACGCGTTTATTTTTTTAAATGAACCATCAGCCATAGGTCCTATAAATAGTTCTTCGTTTTCTTTTAAGATACCTGTGTTTATCAATCCGCTTATAACGGTTCCTACACCAGCAACTCTAAATATATCGTCTATATAAAGCATGAAATTTTCGCTTCTTCTTTCTTCCCAGTTTATTCTTTTTGGTAAGAAGTTCATGAACTTTTTTAAAAGATCAAGTCCTTCCCCGGTTTTGTTAGATACTATAAATATAGGAACTATCCTTCCGTTAGCTATATTTTTAGACGCTACAATTAAATCAGATTCATCTTTTATCATAAAGGGTATCTTATCAATTCCTGGCATCTTCAGCATCTTTATGACTTCGTTTACGCTCATTTCCGCTACCGGCTTTGGAGCCATATCAACTTTTGTAAACACTATTATTATCGGGATTTTTAGAGCTACAGAAATTCCAAGATGTTCTTTAAAAGTACCAATTGGCCCGCTACTTAAAGAAACAACTAACATATTATAATCTGGCAGATTACCCATTATTCCTTTAAGAGTAGTTTTAAAGTATTTTTCATGCCCAGCTAGATCAATGAGATATATGATTTTGTTGCTCTTTAGATAAATTTCTGATTCATTATAGTTCTGCAGTATGTCGTTTACAAGCCTTCCTTCTGAATCATAACCAATAATATGAACAGATACAGAAGAAGTTCTTCTCATCTTTATTTCATGTAAATATCTTGCAACCAGTGACATAGCATATCCGTTACCATTATCCAGCGTTGAGAAAGTTAGAACCCCTTTTAAAGTTGATTTGCCAGCATCTACGTTTCCCAAAAGAGCCACAGAAACTTCTACTGGGGGATAATTTCTTATTCTTCTAACGTAGACTTCTGCTATTGCACCTTTTTCGCCCATGACTGTTCTGATTATTTGCATGTTAGCTCCTGCTTTTTGAGCGATTATCTTTAGGTTATTTAAAGAATTACTTAGCTCTTGATCAGAAAGACCCACAGGTTGGCCATCGTCAGAAAGGCCAACAATATAAAAGGCTTCACCGTGTCCTTCATTTAACCTGTAAAGCATTTGTGCAGCCAGCCTTTCAGCTTTTTCTTCTGTTAGTCTCTCAAGTAGAAGTTTGTACTCAATGTTTCCTTCGTCACTTTCTTTATCCATTTTTTAATACGTTGTATTTTTATATAAATCCTTTAGTATTAAGGATTTTCTCCAACTTTCTTCAGCATATTTTCTTTGCTGTGGTTTTATTTCACCAACTACTTTAGCAGGGTTGCCCATGACCATGCTGTTTTCTGGTATAATCATATACTGAGGGACAAGACTCCCTGCTGCAATAAAGCTTCCTCTTCCTACGCGTGCATTTTCAAGTATGATAGAACCTGCGCCTATGACACTTCCTTCTTCTATTATTACTCCTTCCAGTATTGAACCTTTACCTATTGTTACTTTTTTGCCTATAATGCAGGCGCTTTCGTCTGGTTTTATCAGAACACCATCAAGAACGCTGCTGTATTCGCCAAGTTCTATCGTATTAGAATCGCCCCTTAAAACAGAATAAAACCATACGCTGGCGTTTTCTTTTATCCTTACGTCGCCTATTATCAAAGCTGTGCTAGAAACATAACTAGAAGAATGAATAAAAGGTTTTTTCCCTTCAAATTCTAGAACAGTCATAGATATTATTTATTAACTGGCATTAAATTAACATATCCAAAAATACTATAATTTTGGGGGAAACGCTTTGTTAGATGATGACGTCATTCAAAAACTCATTGGTAAATTCCAAGACAAAACCATAATTTATACAGGATGTAACGCTAAAAAAATCAATTACAGTTTTTGTTATAATGATGTTGTTATTTTTCCTTCTGATTTATCTCCAACAATTTTTGATGATAAAAACAAAGTTATAATTTATGGATTAAAGGAAGAAAAATCATTATTCAAAGAGGAAGCCATTCCACTTTATGACCCTAATTTTAAATATAGCTTGGTGATAGCAGAAAACAAATCAATTCTAATTAAAAAAATTTTAAAAAGCTCATTGAAGAAATCAATAAGACTTTTATCAGAGTTTTCTTCTTTAGGTTCTGTATCTTTTTACGCCTCTGTGGCAAGACTGATTGAACCGGCAGTGATAATTACAGGTACAAGTTTAAGCCCATCACATATTTTTAACCAGGTCGTCAAAGAAAATTCTGAAATATTAAAAGAGATTTTTGAGACCCTGCAGATTGACTCAAACATAGGTTCTATTTTAAGAAAAAGAGCTGAAACATTAGCTTTTCTTATGGATAAAAACAATTCTAAAATTTTTTTAATGAAAATTCATCAGCTTATGGATAATAAAAGAGAATTAGAAGCTAGTGTGTATTTTTTTCACGAGCTTTCAAAATTGGAAGAAAAAGGGCTCAAAGCATTTTCGAAGGATTTTAAGTTTGGAGAAATACCCGATAAAAAGAAAAATGAAGCAGTTGAGTTAATTAAAAAGTTAACACAAAAGTTAAACGATTTCTAGTTTTTCTCTAAGCAAGCTTCCTCCTTCTTCTTCGTAAAGGCTTTCTAATTCCTGTCTTTTACGTGCAAGGTAATATTTTCCCTCAGATGTTCTGTATACTATTGCTGGCTTTACCTGACTGTGAAACGGCATGTTAAAAACAACAGAATAAGCGCCAACGTTCTTTATCATTATAAGCTTACCAGTTTCAGCTCCATCAAGCCTAGATTCTGGGCCAACCTGAAAAACATCCATAGAATCGCACAGCCTGCCAGCCACTATAGGTTTTTCTTCATTAGTTTCATTACCCCCAACTACTTCCAACGGATAAACTTGCTGAAGCAAAGCAATGTCCAGCAAATAGTGATAACCGGCGTCTAAATATATTATTTTTTTATTTCCATAATATTTAGAATTAACTATTTTCGAAACCATAACTGTCGACTCTGCGACTATATATCTACCAGATTCAACAACTAAAGCAAAAAAGTCACCGTTGACGTCAACCAGTTCATTTATTTTATCTATAACTGTTTTAACTATGTCATCTGGGGAAGGAACTTTTACTCCATAATTTACCGGCGTTCCTCCACCTATGTCTAGAAAATTAATCTTAAATTCTCTTTCTTTTTTAACCTTTAATATAAGCTGTTTGATCTTTTCCAGTGCTTGCAGATAAGCGTTAGGATCTTCAAGCTGGGAACCCAGATGAAAATGGAATCCCCCAAACTTAACGTTTGGTTCATCCAGCAATATTTTTACCATTTTATATGCTGATTCTGGGTTGGTTCCGTTAAGCGGGACCCCAAATTTGCTTACTTTCATAGCTGATCTTACCTCAGCTCTTACTTGAACCTCAGGGTTCACCCTTATGCTTATTTCAGGTGTTATGTTGAGCATTTTTCCAGCTTCGATTGCGTTGTACAGTCCTCTCATAGAACTTACAACAATTTTTCTGATTCCTTTAGACATGACGTTTCTGTATTCTTCTTCCATTTCAGTAACACTGGTGTAAATGACATTTTCCGGTTTTCCACCTGATTTTAAAAGAAAGTAAAGTTCTTCCGGGGAAGTTACGTCAAAATAGCTGTCCAACTTGCTAAGGTAATTTAAAATAAAAGGATTAAAGTTTGCTTTAACCGAATAAGCTATTAACGAAGGGCCTCTATAAATAGAATACGCTTGTTTTAACTTACTATAGTTTTTACCTATTTTTTGTTCATCAGTAAGATAATAAGGGGTTCCAACTTTTTCTGCAAGATAGTTTAAAAGTTGTTCATCATAAGTAGATTGTGTAAACGCTGTTTTCTCTTCTTTATAAAGAAGACTGATTTTTTCCATTTTATTATTTGTATTATCCTTTCCATTATCCCTTTTTAAACTTATCTGTATAAAATTTCAATCATTTGACAAAATTAAATTTTACAAGTTAAAAATAGTAAACAAAAATAAAAAGGTGTTTTCTAGCTTGCAGCAGAAACTGGCACGTAAATATACCTACCGCTTATACCACCTACTATTTTGAGGTACCCTTTTTCTCTGAGTTGTTCGAGGAAATCTTTTGCCACGCTAACTTTGACACCTGTTGATTTTGAAAGTTGATAAGGGGTTATAAACGGCATATCTTTGATTATTCTCATAACATCGCTATCGCTTAAAGTCATTATAAATTCTGATTTAGACTTGTTTCTTTCTTCCGCTTTATCTTTTTTCTTTTTCTCTAATAGTCCCTGTTTCCTAAGCTCTTCTCTCATCTGTTCTTTTTCTATAGCCGCAAGCGTCTTTTTCTTATTCCCTCCCATATATTTATTTCACTTTAATCGCATTAAAAACTTTTTCGAAATATCTTTTGATCTTTTAAATAAGCACTTGAAGAACTATTCTTTTTGTTGTAAAAGTGATGGTGAAACTTTTGCCCAACCTGTAACTGTAATGATGTTAGTTGTAATAATTATTAACGATGCAATAGTAACTATGTAATGCGCCATAGGCAGAGAGTAATACAAAGCCAAAGATGCTAGAACTGCTGGCGTTAATCCCTGAGCCATCATAACATAATACGCTTTTTCGTACTTTTTATTCTTTGTAGAAAGCTTAACTGCTATATATCTAGAGCTGAGCAGGATTACCAACAAAATTCCTAGATAAACGTAAGTTAAGAGCGAAAACAGCTTATCAATAAAAAACACAAGTCCTATAAAAAAGAAGAAGTATGTTCTTAAAAAGAACGTGATTTCTTTTTGAAACATTTTTATATAGTTTACTTGAAGATCTAAAATTTGTTCATTTGCATTTGCCCTAAAAAAGTTAAGAAACCTTTTGTTGTTCATCAGCACTATGCCAAAGGTTAATACTCCTAGGATAGCGCTACCGTTTATAAAAGACAGAAAAGCATATAGCGCAAGCGTATAGCCAATTGTTGCTATATAAAAGAATTCTTCCGTCCAGAAATGTCTTGCAAACTCTATCCATACAATGGCTGCGACGAACCCAATAACGATGCCTATACTAATCTGAGAAACTAAGGAACTTATTATGTTTTCAAAACCGTTTATGCTAAAAGGTATAGATTGCAAAAAAGAGTTTAAGCCAAATGTAAACAGAACGATTAAAATCACGCTGTTAAGGCTAGATTCAAGGGTGATGTTTGTGAAAAAATCTTCCGCTTTAAGGCTTTTTGCCAAATACGGCACGACGGCCGTTGTAGTCTCACCGCCTATTACTGTTGAAAGGAAAAATGAAGAATAATTACTCCAGCCAAATAAATATTTGAAGATGATGAAAGTCAGCAATATAGAGAGAGATACATAGATCAACGTTCTAGTAGCGGCGCTTCCCCCTTCCTTTAAAAGATCATCAATCATGAAACTCATTCCAAGTTCGAGCATTATCATGGCTAAAGTAAGCTGAGATAAGTAAGGAAGTATTTCTACGATTATTGAATATGGGAAAATTCCAAAGATAGGTCCAAAGAGAATACCTATAAGTATAAGGAAAATATACTCTGAGAAACCTGTTTTTCTGAAAAACATTTCACCAAAGAAACCTATGAATATTAAACCAGCGGTTATAAAAAAGATTGAAATATACGAAAGCGCATAACTCATACGATTAGTTTTTAAAAGTATTAGTATTTAAAATTTACAGATGCCGTCCAACTTAGAGGAAGATCTTATAAAGAATTATAATGCATGTGATAGATGTTTAAAACGATTTGTAAAGAAACCTGAGAAAACGCTTTTAAAAGAATCTGAGAAAAACAGAAAGAAATGCAAGCTTTGTGAAGGGCTGCTTAACGATGTTAGAATACAGAAATCTGTTTTTATGAAAATCAGCGCATATAAATGCAGAACTTTTAAGGTAGGAGTCCGCTTACCACAATCTTTGGAGAAACTTGAGAACGACATCGTTCTAAAATATGAAATTGTAGATTATGTTACTCTTAGAAAAGCAGTTAAAGATAGGATCTCAAACTATCTAAAAAGAAAATTAGGCCTAAAAATAACCAATTCGCCGGATTTAAGTATAATCGTAGAAATAGGGAAACATAAAAATATGGTTTATGTTAATGAGAAAAGAGCAATTTACAGAATAAATTTTATCAAAAAGAGAGGGGCTAAAGTTTTTGCTGAAAAATGTGAAGAGTGTAACGGAAATGGCTGTGAAGCGTGCAGATGGACGGGGAAGAAAAAAGATGGATCTTTCGAATCTTATCTTATATATGATTTACCCCAGAAGCTTAAGGCTTCACAGCCGAAAATTATATGGCCTATAAAAGACATGCCAGAATTAGAATTTTCTGGCAATGGGTTTCCACTTTATATGATATTTAAGAGCATAAAAGAAAGATCAAGCGCACCTTTAATTATCAGCTTTGATATAAACAAAGAAGTTAAAATAGTAAGCTTTTATGAAATTAAAGGGCATTTGGGTTTAAACAAGCCATTTTTACTTGAGGGAGATTTATGTATAAGATCTAGAACAGGATGTAATGCAGCTAAAATTGAAAAACTATACAAACTTGTAAGGATAAATATTGTAGGTAAAAAAACGCCAAAAATATGGGTAAAAAATGTAAAAATAAGGAGAGTTTTTAAAAAGGACGATTATTGTTGCATTGATGGAGAGTTTGAAAGTGGAATAAACTTTTACAATCTCCTAGGCATCAGAGAAGGTATAAACGACAAATATATACTTAATAAGCCTTTTGAAAAAGATGAAATAGTAGCTTTTTTTCTGGATTTAAGGCGTGTAAATCTGCCTGATTAAAGTGTTTAACTGTCCTAAACATATGAACATCGCTTCTTCTGTTCTCACAGTTTTAACCTTTTGTCCTTCTATCATGTTAAGCCAAAAACCTGTGTTTTTATATTTGTCTTCTAGCATTTCTTCTAAGCCTCTTTTTGGAGAACCGAAAAATATTTCGAACCTTCTTTTATCTTTAAATTCTTTTTTCAAGTTTTCCCACTCGCTTGAAATAGGTTTTCCCTCTCTCGAGGTAAAAATTACAGATCCGTTAGATTGAAATGCTTTATCTAATGCTTGCTTTATGTTAAACAGCTTTATTATTTCGAAACCAGAGTACTCTGGAAAAGGGTGTTTTATTGCATAAATCTTTCCCTTCTCCTTGTAAAGCTTTATGGATATTATTTTTCCTTTTTCAATGTTCTCTTTAGATTTTAGTTCTACTGGTTCTTCTAATCCAGTTTCTACGTAAAACTTATCACCCTTTGTAATTACTAAACCAAACCTCAGTTCTTCATTCTTCGTAGTAACATGGCTAGGAATGTTAAGCGGCGGTAACATGCCTACGTACTTAAATTCTTCTTTTAACGGCATAGCGAATTTTCTAAGGTACGGTGGCGTTAATACATATCTAAGTAATGAATAAAACAGCTCTAAATCTTCATGTTTGCCATGAACATCATCATGATATATGTTGAGCTCCTCTACACCAAAAATTGCTGCGGCTCGAGCAACAAGTCCTGCTTTTTCTGTCTTACTCATGAGGCCAGTTCTTTCGCTAAGCACCGAATCCGGCACGTAAACAGATAACCTGATTTTTTGCATCAATTTAACGATACTTTCACCGTTTTAATTTTTAAGAATATGCTATAAAAAGATTTAAATTATAAATATTTTGATAAAATAAAATGGACGAGTTAATAGAAAAGGCTCTTTTAGCAAGAAAGGCCTGGTACGAGCTTTCTAGAGCCCCCGATAGTCTTCGAAGAAAAGCGCTAGAATCAATGTCCCAGGCTTTAGTTGAAAACAAAGAAAAGATAATCGAGGCTAACCTTTTAGATGTAAATAAATTTAAAGAAGAAAAACACGACGATCCGCTTTTAGACAGGCTTATTCTAAACGAAAAACGGTTAAAATCAGCGGCTGAAGGGTTGAAAAAGGTATCTCAATTGCCAGACCCTATAGGCGAAGTTGCTGAAGGCTGGACTACTGTTCATGGCCTTAGAATTCAGAAAGTTCGTGTTCCTATCGGAGTAATAGGTGTGGTTTATGAATCTAGGCCTAACGTTACCATAGACCTATCAGGGCTAGCAATAAAGTCTGGAAACGCCGTCATTTTAAGAGGTGGATCTGAAGCGCTTAATTCAAATAAGGCTATAGTCGATGTCTTAAGAGAAAGTATTAAAGACATTCTAGATCCAAACGTTATTCAGTTTATTGAGAATACTGATAGAAACATTGTTGATAGGATGCTTAAACTAAACGGCTATTTAGATCTTTTAATTCCAAGAGGTAGTGCTTCCTTTATCGATTATGTTAGAAGAAACGCAACTGTACCAGTAATAGAAACTGGAGCAGGCAACAATCACATATTCGTTAATTATGATGCCGACCTTAGCATGGCAACTAACATAATAATAAACGCAAAGGTACAAAGGCCCGCAGTTTGCAATGCCGTAAGGAAGGTACTAATACACAAAGATATAGCAGAGAAATACATTCCAATCTTAATAAATGAACTAAAAAAATATGGCGTAACCATAAAGGGTGATGAAAAGGTTAGAGCTATAGCTCATGACGTTATCTTAGCAAAAGATGAAGATTGGGATGAGGAATATATGGATCTAACTCTGGCAATAAAAATTGTGAATTCTGTAGAAGAAGCTGTAGAACACATAAACAAACACGGAACGAAACATTCTGAAGCTATAATAACAAATAACCTGAATGATGCGCATTATTTTACATGGAACGTTGATGCGGCTTGCACATACGTAAATGCATCAATTAGATTTACAGATGGTGAACAGTTTGGATTTGGATCAGAAGTTGGAATAAGCACTCAGAAACTTCATGCACGTGGCCCTATGGGAATTAAAGAGCTTACAACAACAAAGTACATTATATTTGGAGAGGGTCAAACGAGGGAAATTTAACCCCTTTTGGGGTTAAGGGGACGGAAGTACCATTCTGTGAGCTTTAGATAGCCCCCTTATAGAAATGTTCTTTAAAGCCTTCAGCTAATGATCTTTACAGACATAAACTGCCCCGAAAGCCGTGCAGAATTCGATCGGAGGAATCTGCGAAGCCTCTGATAAATATAGCACTTCGACCAAGTGAAATCAGCAATGGGCTCTGCATGTGGAACGCAGGATAGACGCCCGGCGATGATCGTGCCAATATGGTGGAATACCTTGCGAACATTTCTCATGTAAAAACGTGATAGTGAACCGGGAAGCCCCGTTTACAAGGGCGGATAGTTAACATTACTCCACAGTGACAGATTTGGCAAGATTTCTGGGTTTATCTGGATCTAAACCTTTAAGCACAGCAGTGTAATAAGCGATAAGCTGTAATGGAAGAACGTATAATATTGGAGTTATGACTTCATCGGCTTCAGGAATATCTATGTAAAAATCTGAAACTTCTTTAAGCTCTTTGTCTTCGTTAGTTCCTAAAGCTATTATTTTTCCACCCCGGGATTTAATTTCCATGATGTTTCCAAGGATAACCTTTCTTGAATTGTCATTAGGGGCTATAAAAATAACCGGCGTATTTTTTTCAATAAGTGCGATAGGTCCATGTTTGCTTTCTCCTGCCGAAAAAGCACTTGAAGGTATATAAGCTATTTCAAGCATCTTCAATCTTCCCTCAAACGCAGTAGCGGTGTTTATCCCTCTGCCCAAATAAAATATATGCGTTGAATCTTTAAGCATCTCTGCTGCTTGTTTTGCCTTTTGATCTGTGCTTTTTAATACAGATTCGGCTGCCTTAGGAATAGACCTTATTTTTTCATGATAATCATTATATTCGTTTTCATTAATCTTTTCTCTTTTTTTACCTATTTCTAAAGCAAGAAGCAGATGTATTAAGAGCTGCGACGTATAAGTTTTAGTTGCTGCAACCCCGATTTCAGGTCCGGCTTGTTGGACCAAATATAATCGTGAAAGTCTTGTAATAGTTGAACTTACAACATTGGTTATGGACATAACAGTGCTTGCCTTCATTCTTGCATAGCTAGCTACTTTAAGCACGTCTGCTGTTTCTCCTGATTGGGAAACTAGTAAAAGAGAAGTATCTGGATCTAGTGTGCTTCCGTACTGTTGTATAAATTCGCTAGCTACAACTGGTATTGTGGCGAGGCCAGATATTTTCGAATACATATAGCTACCCGCTAAACACGAATGATAAGACGTTCCAGCTCCTATTAAGAAATTAACTTTAGACCTGCTCATGAGTTCAGCTATTGCATATAGATATGGCTTTTGCAAGTTAATTGCATAATAAAGTGAAGTTGGTTGCTCAAAAATTTCTTTTAGCATATAGTGAGGGTATCCTCCTTTTTCAATCATCTGTGGTTTTATGTTTATTTCCACAGGGTTCCTTAAAATTTCTTTTTC
>Ga0167616_1000363_pt1 | contig 12217 bp, 3 predicted proteins | sample OSPB_Mat_host_9__FD_111801 | JGI IMG/M metagenome (GOLD analysis project Ga0167616, IMG submission 111801) | Extremophilic microbial mat communities from Yellowstone National Park, USA - OSPB_Mat_host_9_15 (v2) (version 2) | ecosystem: Environmental > Aquatic > Thermal springs > Hot (42-90C) >... | reverse complement strand
TATAGTAAGAAAAAAATGCTTAATTTTGCATCCAAATCTTATTATGCAGAACCTGATTTCACTAGAATTTATGAATGATGTATTTATCACATTTATCTTTCAATCCTCTTCTGAGTTTATGAATGGCTAAAATTTTGCCGTTCATGTTAGTGAAGAATAGTTCTTTCAATCCTCTTCTGAGTTTATGCTGGCCTTGCTATTATTGCTGGGCTGAATTTACAAACCACTTTCAATCCTCTTCTGAGTTTAAGCCAAAAATAAAATAGCCGGCCAAGAAAAAAGGGATGACCTTTCAATCCTCTTCTGAGTTTAAGCAGGGGTTTTATATTGCTTATTCACCTACTGCAAGTGACTTTCAATCCTCTTCTGAGTTTAAGGAGCTATTACGAAAAAGACGGCTTTGAGGAATTATTAGCTCTTTCAATCCTCTTCTGAGTTTAAGTTATACTTTGCAAATTCAAATTAACTTGCAAAATGGGACTCTTTCAATCCTCTTCTGAGTTTAAGCATAGATTGATTCACAGAAGAAATGAATATTTGAATCTTTCAATCCTCTTCTGAGTTTAAGCTGATGATTGGAGACCAACAACTATTAAAGGTTATGAAATACTTTCAATCCTCTTCTGAGTTTAAGACGATTCCATTATCAGGTGGGCAAGTTGCTAAAATTCTTTCAATCCTCTTCTGAGTTTAAGAAACACATTGAAATCGAACAATGAATTTTTGGTTAATCACACTTTCAATCCTCTTCTGAGTTTAAGTGTAATACGTTATGAGACAAGTAAAGCAATAATTACTCTTTCAATCCTCTTCTGAGTTTAAGTGACCATAGAAATAGTACCAACGTATAGTTGTCCTGTACTTTCAATCCTCTTCTGAGTTTAAGGCTTAATGAAGAGTTGACCGCAATGTCTTCAGACTTCTTTCAATCCTCTTCTGAGTTTAAGTTTTAAGTGCAATACATAATCACTCAATTCTGATACTTTCAATCCTCTTCTGAGTTTAAGCTTCGCTTGAAAGCCAAAATGTGGTAAACAAAGTAGAAACTTTCAATCCTCTTCTGAGTTTAAGCTCTTCCTACATTTCTGTTATCCTTTACGTCCCAAACTTTCAATCCTCTTCTGAGTTTAAGTTAGTGATTTACTTAAGTACGGTATTCAACCAAAACTCTTTCAATCCTCTTCTGAGTTTAAGATGGGCGCCTGGTCCTAAAGTATGGTATTTTAAAGCCTTTCAATCCTCTTCTGAGTTTAAGTTATTACAATCTTTTTAGCGATTTATATTACCTTATAAACTTTCAATCCTCTTCTGAGTTTAAGCTGAGAAGGTTGTTGAGGCTGAGGTGGAGGTGTAGTTTGCTTTCAATCCTCTTCTGAGTTTAAGCAAAGTTAAGTCAAAAGAAAGCATTAATCCTTACACACTTTCAATCCTCTTCTGAGTTTAAGACAGGTATATCACCATATTTATCTTCACTAGATTCATACTTTCAATCCTCTTCTGAGTTTAAGTGGCAGAGCCAGTAAGAAGCACAAAGTATAGAGTACTTTCAATCCTCTTCTGAGTTTAAGTGCTGAAGAATTAAAAATATTGCTTGCTGAGATTAAACCCTTTCAATCCTCTTCTGAGTTTAAGCACAATCAGGTCGTGGTTATGTACCTTTAAGAATCGCTGCTCTTTCAATCCTCTTCTGAGTTTAAGTCTTATTTATAAATTGTGATTGAGGAACAATTTCTTCTTTCAATCCTCTTCTGAGTTTAAGTCTGAGCTTTTTAGAATATTCAAAGACCTTGTCCGAACTTTCAATCCTCTTCTGAGTTTAAGCCTGAGGATATTCCCAATGCTGTAATATTTACATTACTTTCAATCCTCTTCTGAGTTTAAGTTTTTTCTTATTCTTTTTTTTTGGAAAAGTTTTTATATTACTTTCAATCCTCTTCTGAGTTTAAGAGTTATCCACTCACAACGCAATCGGGAAGAGTAGATAGGCTTTCAATCCTCTTCTGAGTTTAAGAAATACGTTATTATCAGTATCATCTGCTGCAATTGGTCTTTCAATCCTCTTCTGAGTTTAAGACTACCACAGTCAACAAGGAGACAGCTTAACCCTTCTTTCAATCCTCTTCTGAGTTTAAGTTATACCCAAGTTGTTGATGGGAATAATCCGTATTCAACTTTCAATCCTCTTCTGAGTTTAAGAAAATTGCAGCTGCTACAAAAATAAAAACTAAAGTAAAACTTTCAATCCTCTTCTGAGTTTAAGCTATCAAATTGAAAATGTTAATCTTAAGAGAAAAGTTCGCTTTCAATCCTCTTCTGAGTTTAAGGACTAATCACTGTTGTCCACCCTATCCCTTGGATATAATCTTTCAATCCTCTTCTGAGTTTAAGAAATGAGATTGACAAACTGCTTCCTTCTTACATTATAAACTTTCAATCCTCTTCTGAGTTTAAGTTTATATTTATAGAGGGGAAGAAGAAACAATAAAAGCTTTCAATCCTCTTCTGAGTTTAAGCACATGCCTCAACCGCTACATATTGCAACCCTTCAAATCCACTTTCAATCCTCTTCTGAGTTTAAGAGAATAAAAACACCTAAACTTTCTTGAAACGTAAACACATCACTTTCAATCCTCTTCTGAGTTTAAGATAAACCATGACACGCTTGAGAAATTGAGCTTTAACTTTACCTTTCAATCCTCTTCTGAGTTTAAGTTACCTCATGCCATTGTTCTCCATAGTCTATATACTCTTTCAATCCTCTTCTGAGTTTAAGATAATCTCCCTGATAATCATATCAGCTAATAACCACTCCACTTTCAATCCTCTTCTGAGTTTAAGGGATGGAAATATTCACTTGCAATCTTTCTTGATTTCTTCTTTCAATCCTCTTCTGAGTTTAAGATGGGGGCCGTTAACGCTGGAACAGGTGAGGGAATACTTTCAATCCTCTTCTGAGTTTAAGCTTATTGCATTGGTTATTGATGCTGAAACTGCTCCTCTTTCAATCCTCTTCTGAGTTTAAGGGTGGTGTCGATGGAGCAATAGGGGTTAAACCAATGGTTACTTTCAATCCTCTTCTGAGTTTAAGGGAATACAGATAACCAAAAACGGAATTGAGATCGTTACCTTTCAATCCTCTTCTGAGTTTAAGTGAATATTACTAGAAAGTATATAATAAAACAGATTATAAACTTTCAATCCTCTTCTGAGTTTAAGATACAAGATGGAGCTCAAATAATGCAGTATACAACATTTACTTTCAATCCTCTTCTGAGTTTAAGTTGGGTTTTTTGGCCATGCGAGGGCCCGCATGATTGTGCTTTCAATCCTCTTCTGAGTTTAAGCCTCAGCAAAAGCAATGACCGAAATTCCTTTAGAATTAAACTTTCAATCCTCTTCTGAGTTTAAGTTTATAAGTTGCTGCTTCCTAGTTTCAATTGCTTGATCTTTCAATCCTCTTCTGAGTTTAAGGGATGGATGCTACCTCAAGGCACAGGTCTGAATCTTATAACTTTCAATCCTCTTCTGAGTTTAAGTGAGGTATACAAACAAGCTGGCAAAACAGAATATCCTACTTTCAATCCTCTTCTGAGTTTAAGTGGTTTTGCAGGCTTTGAACCTGTTGCTTTATATTTTCACTTTCAATCCTCTTCTGAGTTTAAGGCTAGATTTAATTTTATGAGGGCTGAAATAAATGTATTCAACTTTCAATCCTCTTCTGAGTTTAAGTACAAATTCATCTTGCATATAAATTGTTAATAAGGCCTTTCAATCCTCTTCTGAGTTTAAGGTTACTAAAGACCCACGAATATATAATTTCTTGTTACAAACTTTCAATCCTCTTCTGAGTTTAAGCAACAGCGGGGTCAACGCCAGTTACAATAACGAGATCTTTCAATCCTCTTCTGAGTTTAAGCAAATAGAAAGGTATGCTCAAGAGCTCTCTGAGGACTTTCAATCCTCTTCTGAGTTTAAGAGTTGCAATTTTTTCTAGTGGAAGACTAGTCAAAAACTCTTCTTTCAATCCTCTTCTGAGTTTAAGGGTCAAATTTACGTAGCAACATGGAATAGCTTTATAACTTTCAATCCTCTTCTGAGTTTAAGGCAAAGCTAAGTCAAAAGAAAGCAATTATACTTACACACTTTCAATCCTCTTCTGAGTTTAAGAGAATGTGGTATACAAGTATACTAGCAAAGTAGAACTTTCAATCCTCTTCTGAGTTTAAGAGCTTATGGCTTCGAAAAAGCCTAAAACTGTGGTAGAAAACTTTCAATCCTCTTCTGAGTTTAAGTAGCTTTCCCCATGTTTAAACCACCACGTAACTAATTCTTTCAATCCTCTTCTGAGTTTAAGGGTATGTTTGCTTTGGAAAAAATAGGAGAGTTAGCCTTTCAATCCTCTTCTGAGTTTAAGAATGGCGGAGTTTTTACGTTAACCATTCCATTAGGAACTTTCAATCCTCTTCTGAGTTTAAGTGGTTTGATAGCTCTCATTGTTTGGCTAATAGACTATCTTTCAATCCTCTTCTGAGTTTAAGCGTTAAGTTCCAAATCAATCTTATTATCTTTATTCTTAATTTCTTTCAATCCTCTTCTGAGTTTAAGATTTGCTTAACCTCTTGGTCTACGAATTGTATCCTGCTTACCTTTCAATCCTCTTCTGAGTTTAAGCAAAAATTTATGATGACATTGGTAGTGCTTATAATACTGGAACTCTTTCAATCCTCTTCTGAGTTTAAGCTAGTTTCAAGTGGAGACCAATTAGTAAATTCCCAGCTTTCAATCCTCTTCTGAGTTTAAGTTATACATAGTGATGTGTTGTGAGTGAAGTAGAATTGTCTTTCAATCCTCTTCTGAGTTTAAGTATAAGGTTTATGGCGGACTGGTTTACTGAAAAATACTTTCAATCCTCTTCTGAGTTTAAGTGGAATAAAGTTGGGAGTTTACAATTTAAGATGCTTAAAACTTTCAATCCTCTTCTGAGTTTAAGATAGAATATTCTTTAGCGACTACATGAAATATTTTGGCTTTCAATCCTCTTCTGAGTTTAAGATCACTACTTTCATGCGTAAGCCAATATTCATACCAACTTTCAATCCTCTTCTGAGTTTAAGCTACTTAAAGAAAGAGAAGAAGAAAGTATGTCTGAAGACTTTCAATCCTCTTCTGAGTTTAAGTGCAAAACAGTTCCACAAATATACTTTTACAAGAGTGCTCTTTCAATCCTCTTCTGAGTTTAAGAGTTTAAATTAGCTTAGCTCCAGCTTAGCTAGATACTTTCAATCCTCTTCTGAGTTTAAGTGGAATAAAGTAGTAAACCATGAGCGCTGAACAAAAACAACTTTCAATCCTCTTCTGAGTTTAAGTTTAGCCTCTGAGCAATCTCTTTGTTTACAGAATAATACCTTTCAATCCTCTTCTGAGTTTAAGCATATAGATTTAGAGAAAGGAACTTTAGAATATTTTGATCTTTCAATCCTCTTCTGAGTTTAAGTTAGCGTTTGTGAGGGACATAGTTAGGATTTACAGCTTTCAATCCTCTTCTGAGTTTAAGATGTATTTCCTATTGTTCCTTTATCCAAAGTCAAGTACTTTCAATCCTCTTCTGAGTTTAAGTGGTTTAGGTAAGCTTTTTCTTTTTGATTACTTATGCTTTCAATCCTCTTCTGAGTTTAAGAATCAACGCTTGAATGATTTGGATTTGTCCTAAAATCTTTCAATCCTCTTCTGAGTTTAAGATATCTGATGTCATCCTTTCAGCAAATGATTCCCCCTTTCAATCCTCTTCTGAGTTTAAGAAAAGAGATAAACGTTTCTCAGCAATTTTACAATATTCACTTTCAATCCTCTTCTGAGTTTAAGCGAGAACACGATAAAATATTAAGTTATAAACATATACCTTTCAATCCTCTTCTGAGTTTAAGTTAAGAAAAAGATTGATAGAGGTGATAAAAGATTACTTTCAATCCTCTTCTGAGTTTAAGATAATCGTAGTTCATGCTCTTTCACCACTCCTATCAAAACTTTCAATCCTCTTCTGAGTTTAAGTGCACTTTTTACAGTTCCATGTTACTATTGTTTAAAACCAACTTTCAATCCTCTTCTGAGTTTAAGTGATAAATTGGTTGTTCTGCCATAATAATATAACTATTTCTTTCAATCCTCTTCTGAGTTTAAGAAACGGTTTTAGATTCTTTTGATAACCCAGTATATTTTTGCTTTCAATCCTCTTCTGAGTTTAAGAGACAACTACAAGAAATACAGCCACTAATTGCTCAAGGAACTTTCAATCCTCTTCTGAGTTTAAGCCTTGGTTTCCCCCTTGCCCCCCTCCAAAAAAATAACTTTCAATCCTCTTCTGAGTTTAAGTTCTTATGAAATTTAATTTTTTAAAAATCTGCTGTTTTCTTTCAATCCTCTTCTGAGTTTAAGCATAGCATAATAAAGCTTTGTAAATAGCCTGAGCTTTTTCTTTCAATCCTCTTCTGAGTTTAAGGGCGGAAGGGGGGGAAGTGGTAAGACCCCAGAACAGTGCTTTCAATCCTCTTCTGAGTTTAAGAGCAATACAGGCATAATATTAAAGATAGATTGGTATCTTTCAATCCTCTTCTGAGTTTAAGAATATACGAAGAACAATCCTTACAGTTTAATGGTCACTTTCAATCCTCTTCTGAGTTTAAGCGTAAATATTATTATTATAGGTGCGTAAAAATGTCCTTTCAATCCTCTTCTGAGTTTAAGTTGAAGTTGATGCGCTACTAGGTATTAATCCTGAAGAAACTTTCAATCCTCTTCTGAGTTTAAGATTGGGTAACAAAACCAAATTCTTTCTTACTAAGAATACTTTCAATCCTCTTCTGAGTTTAAGCTTTTTCAAATTTGTAAATCAGTGTAAAGAAATAGGCTTTCAATCCTCTTCTGAGTTTAAGATTGTCAATGGAAAGTATGTATTCCTAGAAATGAAACTTTCAATCCTCTTCTGAGTTTAAGAGTTCCTGTTACAGGGTCAAGCACTATGTTTGCAACTAATCTTTCAATCCTCTTCTGAGTTTAAGATTAGGTAAAGAATGGTATGACATACGAACAAATCCTCTTTCAATCCTCTTCTGAGTTTAAGAACATGACGCTTTAGATAAAATGCTATTTGCAGGAGTACTTTCAATCCTCTTCTGAGTTTAAGAGCAAGGAAATTAATCCTGACGACCTTTTGCAAAAGATCTTTCAATCCTCTTCTGAGTTTAAGCTAAAAGAAGTATATATTTTCTTCGCTTATTGCTTAGCTCTTTCAATCCTCTTCTGAGTTTAAGAATATTTTTGTTAAGAAGACGTAAGAAATCATGATTACTTTCAATCCTCTTCTGAGTTTAAGAAAATGAGTGACCAATATCCTTATTGCACTGTTTACAATGCTTTCAATCCTCTTCTGAGTTTAAGGTAATAAAAGCGATATCTGAATAATCTCTATTTATTCTTTCAATCCTCTTCTGAGTTTAAGCCATACATTACTGAGTTCTTTAGCAATTTTAATCGCGTTCACTTTCAATCCTCTTCTGAGTTTAAGGATAGGGCCTATTGACTTAACTAGTGAAAGGTCTGTAGACTTTCAATCCTCTTCTGAGTTTAAGCATTAAAAAGCGAATAGTATTAGCTGGAACCAATAAATCTTTCAATCCTCTTCTGAGTTTAAGGTAGTATTCCGTCAATGAATCCTAATGGATTCCACTTCTTTCAATCCTCTTCTGAGTTTAAGGAGTGGTATGTAAGTACATATGGAAAGTTCCATAAACCCTTTCAATCCTCTTCTGAGTTTAAGAGATGTTTGAATCCCCGAGATACGGTTCACCGTATTTTATCTTTCAATCCTCTTCTGAGTTTAAGTTATCCTATGACGATATTTTCTATTAATGAACCTTAACTTTCAATCCTCTTCTGAGTTTAAGAGACCAATGTAAAATTACAACTCAAATAATTTTGCATCTTTCAATCCTCTTCTGAGTTTAAGTGCAAGTCTTTGCCCTAACTTAGGTTTTACTTGTTGTTGCTTTCAATCCTCTTCTGAGTTTAAGTGCGTGTTGGTTCTGCTCCAGGTCATGCAACTCATATCTTTCAATCCTCTTCTGAGTTTAAGAAAGTGGATACGCCGTTCCAGTTACGACTTGTATTTGAACTTTCAATCCTCTTCTGAGTTTAAGCTGGCTTACACCCACACCTAAACCTGCTAGTGTTAATCTTTCAATCCTCTTCTGAGTTTAAGAGTTAGCAGTGCTTTAAACGGAGAAGAGAAAGAGAATAACTTTCAATCCTCTTCTGAGTTTAAGGGCCCAAATTTCATCTGAATTAATGGATGCAATATCAAACTTTCAATCCTCTTCTGAGTTTAAGCGAATACCTTGCTCTCATTCTTGTATAATTCTGCATCTTGCTTTCAATCCTCTTCTGAGTTTAAGGTAAGTCGCTCTTAATCCATTATATGCCTTTGCTTGAAGCCTTTCAATCCTCTTCTGAGTTTAAGACTTAGATAAAAAATTAAAAAAGATAAATAACAAAACTTTCAATCCTCTTCTGAGTTTAAGAGCCAAAGGCCCGCCTGAGGAAGTTGGATTTGATTGCTTTCAATCCTTTTCTGAGTTTAAGCCCACATTTGTCTCGGCACGTATATGCCAGCTCCCACGACTTTCAATCCTCTTCTGAGTTTAAGATGGAAACGCAAAATAAATCAATTTCGACAAACCTTATCTTTCAATCCTCTTCTGAGTTTAAGCTATAAAGAGGATACATGGCGCTAATGACTCAACGATTTGCCTTTCAATCCTCTTCTGAGTTTAAGTTCTTGGGAATTGTATGTTAGGCATTTAGTAGATTTATTTCTTTCAATCCTCTTCTGAGTTTAAGAAATTAAGAAAACCAGAGGATTATATTCACATATTCAACTTTCAATCCTCTTCTGAGTTTAAGTGGAGGGGATTGGCTCCCTCAAAATTAATCAGGAAATCATCTTTCAATCCTCTTCTGAGTTTAAGCCTCTTCTTCTTTTTGAGAAATAAAGAGCAAATTCTCTTTCAATCCTCTTCTGAGTTTAAGTGTTTATACCACCACGTATGAAATTGGTTTAGGAATTCTTTCAATCCTCTTCTGAGTTTAAGTTTAATATTCTTTTTTTATGACTAGCACAATTAGCCCTTTCAATCCTCTTCTGAGTTTAAGGTTAGCTATGTATTCGCTGCTTGGGTGAGCTACTAACTTTCAATCCTCTTCTGAGTTTAAGTGAACAAGTGGAAAGATACGCTCAGGAGTTAAGTGAAGACTTTCAATCCTCTTCTGAGTTTAAGTACAAGTTAAAATTTGCTTAGAATAAAAATACCACTACTTTCAATCCTCTTCTGAGTTTAAGAGTAAACTCAAAATGCACAGCATATTCTGGAGCATCATTCTTTCAATCCTCTTCTGAGTTTAAGGTATGCTCCAGAGTCTCAAGAAGAAATCGAAAAACTTCTTTCAATCCTCTTCTGAGTTTAAGAATATTGACTTATCAAAATATTTGAGAATACTAGCACTTTCAATCCTCTTCTGAGTTTAAGAGAGCTTGCGGAAATGACTGGCATTAAAAAGACTACACTCTTTCAATCCTCTTCTGAGTTTAAGGAACAAATTTCATCTACAAAGGAATCAAAAGATATTTTCTTTCAATCCTCTTCTGAGTTTAAGGCACATAAGTTTCAATGATGCCATAGCTAATACCTCTTTCAATCCTCTTCTGAGTTTAAGTAAGGTAGCTTTAGGTTTATCAGGATTAGATGGTTTTATTTCTTTCAATCCTCTTCTGAGTTTAAGAAAACCATTAAGTTTAAATCATATCATTAAACTCATCTTTCAATCCTCTTCTGAGTTTAAGTTGAGACTTGAGTAACATATGTAGAAACATTTGCAGTCTTTCAATCCTCTTCTGAGTTTAAGAAGTGGAATAGCTTTCATGTTTTACAAAATATTTACAACTTTCAATCCTCTTCTGAGTTTAAGTATATTAGATTATATTGACAATGAGGAAATAAAACACTTTCAATCCTCTTCTGAGTTTAAGATAATGTATACTACTTTTAATTACTAAGCATGGATAAGCGCTTTCAATCCTCTTCTGAGTTTAAGTATGCATATTTTTTGCAAGAAGAAGAAGAAAACTTTCAATCCTCTTCTGAGTTTAAGAGTATCTCCCTTTGAACTGCGTAAATATTTGTGGATCTTTCAATCCTCTTCTGAGTTTAAGACCTTCACCGAAAGAATTCTTAAATAATATAGTTAACTTTCAATCCTCTTCTGAGTTTAAGTTCTAATTATTTTGTTATCCTCATCCCAAGTTTCAACTTCTTTCAATCCTCTTCTGAGTTTAAGGGCAATAGTTGCAAAAAGCTCTGTTGAAAATATAGCTCTTTCAATCCTCTTCTGAGTTTAAGAAACTATGCTTTCCAAGCAATAGCTAAAGCCAATATCTTTCAATCCTCTTCTGAGTTTAAGGCAAATATCAATACTTGGTTTACTGACTTTATTGTACTTTCAATCCTCTTCTGAGTTTAAGTAATAATAAAATCATAAACGATGATGAAATACTGATCTTTCAATCCTCTTCTGAGTTTAAGTGCAGTAGCATTCTCAACTTTACTTTTTTATATCTTGTTTACTTTCAATCCTCTTCTGAGTTTAAGCTGTTATGGGCGGAGTATCAATTGGTGTTCTTGGGAAACTTTCAATCCTCTTCTGAGTTTAAGAAAATTCAAATTGGCTTTGGTATGTTAACTACACCGCTATACTTTCAATCCTCTTCTGAGTTTAAGAAAACTTAAGTGTTCAAAATGCGGCTGGGAATGGGTATATCTTTCAATCCTCTTCTGAGTTTAAGTTTTCTTCTTTGTATAAGAGAGTATGATTAGACTTATAACACTTTCAATCCTCTTCTGAGTTTAAGTATACAGGCTTTTTAAAAAAAATTAACTTTTTTCTAGTTCTCTTTCAATCCTCTTCTGAGTTTAAGCTAGTACACTATACATACAGCTTGTAAGTGGTTATTTCTTTCAATCCTCTTCTGAGTTTAAGAATACCTGCATGCGAACAATTTGCTTTAAATATAGCGGACTTTCAATCCTCTTCTGAGTTTAAGATAGTAGCGTTAGTCAAAGACATTATACCCAAGTTGTCTTTCAATCCTCTTCTGAGTTTAAGAGCTTCTTCTAATGTTCATCTTCCTTAAACATTCTAATTGCTTTCAATCCTCTTCTGAGTTTAAGACTATTGAAGCTTTTGTGCTTGCTTGAAGCAATGCAGCCACTTTCAATCCTCTTCTGAGTTTAAGAAGATTCTTTTTCACAACTTTTTTAATAATAACAATTCTCTTTCAATCCTCTTCTGAGTTTAAGTTGAAGTAATGAATAAGAAGGCAGGAGAACAAATAGCCTTTCAATCCTCTTCTGAGTTTAAGAACCGACACAATAGATAAAGGTCGGCATTTCCGTTTTAAGCCTTTCAATCCTCTTCTGAGTTTAAGCATATTCCTTTACAGGCCCGCCTAAAAGCTGAAAACTTCTTTCAATCCTCTTCTGAGTTTAAGTATCTTATTATTGATTTAACGAATTTAGGTAAAACAACACTTTCAATCCTCTTCTGAGTTTAAGAGTAGCAGTATCAGGCTCAGCACAAAACCAAATCTCATTCTTTCAATCCTCTTCTGAGTTTAAGCTAAATAAAATATTCTTTTTTTCATTTTTTATTCTTTTTCTTTCAATCCTCTTCTGAGTTTAAGAAGCTAGAAGCTCTTCATCACTGAGCTGGTCAACATTTGCTTTCAATCCTCTTCTGAGTTTAAGAGAATTTGGGAAAACAGAAAAAAAGAAAAAATGGGACTTTCAATCCTCTTCTGAGTTTAAGTTAAGAGAACCTTGTATTTGAGCTCCACCACCTAATATTACTTTCAATCCTCTTCTGAGTTTAAGCAACATTTAAAAATGCTTATATTGGCAAAGAATCAGAACACTTTCAATCCTCTTCTGAGTTTAAGGTATTCGGTTCGATTGTTCATTGGCACAATCCTTTCGTCTTTCAATCCTCTTCTGAGTTTAAGTAAGCATGATTAAAAGACCTGATATCGCTATTGAAGTTGCTCTTTCAATCCTCTTCTGAGTTTAAGCATAGCCATCCAGCTGTCTCATGGCTTCCACATACAGGACACTTT
>Ga0167616_1000343_pt1 | contig 12505 bp, 14 predicted proteins | sample OSPB_Mat_host_9__FD_111801 | JGI IMG/M metagenome (GOLD analysis project Ga0167616, IMG submission 111801) | Extremophilic microbial mat communities from Yellowstone National Park, USA - OSPB_Mat_host_9_15 (v2) (version 2) | ecosystem: Environmental > Aquatic > Thermal springs > Hot (42-90C) >... | reverse complement strand
CATCAAGGTTAAACATAGAAAATAAATCCTCCAGGAGAGGACGACGCTGTATGTTGATATGCTCAAGTGAATCATTAATTTTAGGGATAAATAGCATGTTAAGTAGGCATATGCAGATGATTCCAGCCTATGATTCAAAGATATGATCAAAACGTTTGTACTTTTACTTTTTTTGGGGGTTAAGGGGGCGAGAAGCCTCATGGAGGTGGATACCCTTTTACAAATGTTCTATGGTAAAAACTGACTTCCTCCCCGCTGGCGGAGGTTCCCCTCATCCGGAGATACATCTCTGAGGGGCGGTCGAGAGGGTCGGAGACCCCCATTCAAATTCACGATTGCAATAACGTCACGGTCGTTCTCATAACCGCAAGAACACTTAAACCAACGGTGGGAAACCTCAACCATCTTTCTACCACACTTAGGGCATGAAACGGAAGAGTATCTAGGGAACCTACCCTTCTTAGGATTATTAAACCAACCCTTGTACACTGAGAGTGCATTACGGTAGCAGTCCTGGGCAACCTTTGGTGGTAAATTATATTCTTCCTTTAACTTGTCATACAATCACTCGTGAACTTTCGAAAGCACTCCCTTTTCGTTTGGGTTCGGGACGTTTTCTTTCAACCAAAATAGGGTGAAACGGAGTGCCTTAACGTAGTTGTTCACGAGAACTAGGAGGGAATCAGAGAGGGCGATCTTCATTGAAACAGGCGCTGATCGCTTTAACCCTCCTAGCCATCGAAAAAATTTAGAAAAAGAAGTATTTAAACGAGGGGGCTATATCACGCCTCGAGAGGCGAGGCTTTCCACCCCCTTAACCCCATTTTTGTAATAATTTTCAGACTTCGACTGTAAGAGGTAGGTCGTATACTTGGGAGGGGGAACTTGCACTGTGGAGAGCAGACTCTTCGTAACTCCACACGGGGATCACAGAACGATTCCGTCCCATGGAACCCACGCCGTGGGGATCGAGGTCGGTCTGGGAAGCAGGAAATCGCCAGGCGAGGATGCATCATCTGAAGGACGGAGTAGTTTACCTTTGAGACATATCCTTAGCAAGCTCATATCTAGCTTTTCCCTGTTCGTCAAACCAATAGATAGACTCTGGCTCGAAAATGATTTGTAATGTCCTCTCTCCTATCACTTTCCCTCTATCCGAAGTGGAGATTACAAGAGGGATCGAACCAAGCTTCCCATGAATTAGGACGTTGTCACCAAGGACCTCTGCAAATTCAACGGTAATCTCAGTTCTTACACTGCCTTCCCAACCCAAGTTTATCTTAGACGGTCTAATACCTATTGAAAACGTTCCTTGTTTTGCAAGAGGCCCCGGAACTTCTATGTTCTTAGGTAGCTTTATGTGGTCTGCAGGTATTATGTTCATTGGAGGATTCCCCAAGAAAGTTGCAACGAAGACATCGGCGGGTCTATCGTAGAGTTCAATGGGAGCCCCCTCTTGAAGCACCTTCCCTCTATTCATTATTGCTACCCTATCCGCAAGGCTCATGGTCTCCACCTGATCATGTGTAACATAGATTATGGGGACATCTATCATTTCCTTCATTCGTTTTATCTCGGCCCTGGCTTCCACCCTCAGTTTAGCATCCAAGTTGCTCAAGGGTTCATCCATTAGATATACCTTAGGATCCCTTACCATGGCCCTTGCCAACGCTACTCTTTGAGCCTGTCCACCCGACAATTGTCCAGGTCTTTTATCCAACAGCTCAACGATCTGTAGAGTCTGTGCCACCCTCTTTACTCTCTCTTCTATTATCTCTTTTCTTATACCCCTTATCTTCATATTTAGAGCAATGTTTTCAAATACGGTCATATGGGGATAGAGGGCATAGTTTTGGAATACCATAGCCACGTTCCTTTCAGCAGGTGGAACTCCGTTCACTTCTCTCCCATCAATCATTACGCTTCCTGAGTCGGGCTCCACGAGGCCTGAGACTATTCGGAGGAGGGTGGTTTTCCCGCACCCTGACGGACCCAATAATACGAACAACTCCCTATCTGATATTTCGAGAGTTACATCGTCAAGGGCCTTTATGTTTCTATAATACTTGACCACATGGATAACACTGACCGTCAAGTGATCACCTCTTTATTCCAGTGAGGGCTATTCCCTGAGTAAAGTATCTCTCGAAGATCGCGTAAATGATCAGCGTAGGAACCATTGCCATGACCTCGGCGGCAGTCATTTGGTTCCAGTATATCTGTGTACCTTTGGCCCCTTTGAAGAAGTTTATGGCCAAAGGAACGGTGAACATGTGTAGAGACTGCGGTACCAGCAAAGGCCAAAGGAATGAATTCCACACACCTATGAAGGAGAAGATCGCTGTTGCAGCCATGGCGGGTTTGGCGAGCGGAATGACTATCCTGTAGAAAATTTGGAAGGTGGAAAGACCATCTATTTTAGCTGCCTCCTCCAATTCCTCTGGTATTGTAGTAAAATATTGTCTCATAAGAAATACTCTGAGGGCCGAAGTCAGTGATGGAAATATTACGCCTTGATACGTGTTAACCCAGCCGATGTTGACCATGAGGACGTATTCAGCTATCATAACCACTGGAAATGGAAGCATGAGGGTAGAGAGTATTGTGTAGAAAAGGAGGTTCCTCCCTGGAAACCTCAGCCTCGCAAATGCATAGCCTGCCATGGAACCTAGGATTACGTTATATCCTTTAGTCTTCGCTTCACAAAGGTTCGCCTCGTGGGAGATAGCGAGGTCTCTTTGCTTAGGATTAAGGATAAGAGTAAGGGTCGATGGAGTGTTTGTGAAAACTGGAGAGAAGGTAAGTATAGAAGGAATCCCGGCTAAGGTTAACTTCTCCCATGATGTGGTTAATTTTCAACTGCTCAATGGGGAGAAAACCCATCTAGTGGGGGGCGATAATGCTTTAGTGGAGGATGTGAGTGCCGAAAGAATTACCATAACGTTGGATTGAGAATGGATGTCTTCATAGTGTCGTCTCTTGTTAGGATAAATTATCTCTCTTAAGAACTATGCGACTGCCACGAATTAATGAGGATTGTGGCGACTTAACATCTCTCGAAGATAGGCATCCGTTAATTTATCTAATCCGTACCGACACCATGGATATCTTCATGGACATGAACAAGTTACACCTATCGTTTAGATTTTTTGAAAAAGTATAAATAAATTATAGATAGACTTTGATCCGCAAGCGTCGTTCTATTCATTCATTGTAACCTACTTTAGCCGGCAGTTAAGAAGATTTTTTTTGCCTTGTAAACTGCAACTTTCCATTGAAAGGCTAATATTATTGAACTCATAATATATAATGATGTTGTATGAGTAAGGAACTTAAGAAAGATGTTTTAGGCATGTGGGGATTGGCCTTTCTTACTGTTGCCGCCCTCTACCCTATGGCCATGGGAGTATCCAACGCAGCTGCCGCCGTAACCTATGGAGGGCTCGCAGCTCCTCTCATCCTCGTCATAGGGGCGCTCCTTATTCTTTTCATGAGCATTCCTGTGCTTGAATATGCTAGGTTAACTCAATTTGCAGGTGGGTACTACGGGCTTTGTGAGCTGGGATTCGGAAAGGGTGTTGGAAAATACGTTGCACTTGTGAATCTGCTTTATTTTATTTTCTTTGACGTTCTAACTGCCTCAGCCTTTGCATTCATAATTTATACATCCCTCTTCTATCTTGCGGGTTATACATTACCATCATGGGCTTTCGTTCTTCTGTCGTTGGGTGTATTGGTGGCACTCTACGGAATCAATACTTTCAATCTATCAGTCTCCGCCAAACTGGTGATCCTTTCAGGCATACTTCAACTGATCGTAATGATAGTGTTTGGAGCCATTGTGATAGCGAGGACGCCTTATAATACATTAAGGGCATTCGATCCCTCTGAGGCACCAGGTGGACTAGGAGGGGTGATGTTGGGAACAATTTTGGCAGGATTCCTTTTCTATACAGGATACGGTGTTCCTCTTTTCTTTGCAGAGGAGAGTAAGGCCGCTTTTAAGAGTGTATGGAGAAGTATCGCGTTGGGCGTAATAGTTCCAACCTTGGTAGGAATATTTGCCGTGTACTCTGAGGTGGTAGCTATGAATCCTGCCAACGTGGGAAGTCTCGCCAATGATTGGAATCCAGCTGTTGTAGCATATCTTCCATATTTGGGTCTTGGGGGCGCCATATTATATGTAGCTGTGGCACTCCTGGGGCAGGCCTTCGGCGCCTTCGTACCAGGGATGGGCTCCGCCAGACTCATCTATTCCATGGCCCGTGACAAATTCATAGATTCTGAATGGCTTAGAAAGGTCCATCCCAAATATGGGACCCCTGCTAACGCCGGATTGCTTAATCTCGTGGTCGGAGCGCTGGCAACCCTCCTAGTGGAGGGGTTAATGTTTTCATTATACGGGTATCACCAAGGTGTATTTAACTCGGTTTTCCTAGCGGGGAGTATGGTTGTAGCTTACTGGTTTCTCCACCACATGATCCCTGACGTTAGTCTAGCGTTCTTATACAGAAGATTCGGTGTTAAGATCCTTGCCTTAAGAAACTTTCTTATCTCCGTAGTGGCTCCTGGCGCGGGACTCGCCTTATTCATCTATTCGTTCTATGAGGGTTATTCGAGCCTTTCTGAACCTTACCTAGGCGGATTCATCTTTTTCGCAGCATCTGCTGTGGTTGGAGCTATCTATGTGTGGAATAGGGCAAGGCGAGGAAAGCTAGGGGAGTCCATGGTTTTAAGCAAAATCAACGATGAACTATTGAAAAAGCTCAGACAGGAATTGCCTCAGAGGGAGACTAGATAATGCAAGTTTTCATTTTTAAATTTCTTCAACCCACTATTTCCCTGTACTGCCAACACACCAATTCCCACCACCCTGGCCCTGGCGGATTCGCCTATGTGTTTGAGGGCAGATATTGTTTTTCCCGTTGACATTACGTCGTCAACGATCAGAACCCTCTCTCCCCTCCTTAATGCTCCCTTGGGTATGGCCACAAATGAGGAGTATTTGCCCAAGGCTCTCCCAACCCTTCCAGCGTAACTTCCTTCAACGTAAGAATTCCTGAGGCCGTACACCAGACTAACATCCACTATTGACGCCATTATTGAGCCGATCACCGTCCCTCCTCCTTCCACTGTGAGAATTTTCTCGAACTGAAGATCCTTAACCTTTGCCAGAAGTTCCAAGGAAGCCCAGAGAATGAGACTGACGTCCTTGGAGGTTACGTTAAGGACCTCAGGGTAAGTTAAGGGTCCGCTGGAGAGAGCTTCCTTCAATAACGATTCCATAGAACATATTTCACTCAGCTCAGCCATCAGCTTCTGCGCCCTCTTTGTACTGGGGAGGAAGACGCCGTTTACGTACTTACTGGCGGTAGTACTTGAGATCCCTATTGACTCCGAGATCCCCTTTTGAGTGAGTTTCCATGAACAGGCTGAGAGCATGGATAAGAACTTGAGCCTAATATAGAGATCCCGGTTGAGCTCCACATTGTCTCCCTATCCAGAGTCCAACTGCTTTCTTATTGACGAACTAAGTTCTTTCACCTTTCCTCTCCACGACCAAAGATTCCTACCCAAGGCGAAGCCCTTGACACCCTCAGCTAACCCATTCCTAACATATTCCAGCACCTCCTCAGGGGAACCGAATCTTGGACCTCCAGCTGCCACAAATGGGATATCTATCTTCTCCAGTTGAGTTCTCATCCCTCGGTATTGGAAGCTCTTTATCACATCTGGGCCCAACTCCCATCCCATTCTAATCGCATGGGATACCGCTTCAGGGTCCTTATTCTCCCCGTGAGGATAGATGTGAAGTATCAGGGGAATATCAAACCTTTCTGTGTCCCTTAGAATAGTTCTGAGATCCTTAAGTTGCTTAGCCTCCTGCTCACCCCCTATGTACATTTCGAAGGACACGGCGACGGAGTCATATGAAATTGCTTCCTCCACGTCCCCAAATTGTACCAGCTCAAAGGGGTTGGGAGATAAGGAACTGATGCCGTTCAGTTTGTAAATTACCTCAACCCCAGACAAACTGGATTCCAACGACTTAATGAGCCCTCTATTCATAATGACCGCATCCACGTTATGATTTACGTCCTTCAAGATAGACTCAGGATCTTCGATCTCCTTTACGTTTCCCAGAGGAATTCCGTGATCCATCGCAAGGATGAGAACCTTCTCTCTCTTGAATAATCTACTCAAACGTCTCCTTTTTCCTAAACTTGCATTTTTACCTAGGCTCACGCTGGTAGAAGTGATTAAAGAATTAAAAGAGTAACCCTGCTAAATACAAGGTATAAAGGCTTATATAATGCACTTTACAGTTCAAATTAATGATAGGAGCCATCTATAGAGGACCCATGAAGATCAGTGTAGAAAACGTCGAGATCCCGTCGATTCAGGAAGGTGAGCTATTATTGAGGGTGAAAGCTGTGGGTGTTTGTCCAACTGATGTTAAGGTCTATAGGAGGGGATCCAGTTCTGTACAAGCCCCGCGGATTTTGGGTCACGAGGTAGTGGGGGAGGTGGCGGAGAGTAGAACCCCCTCAGTGAGTGTGGGAGAGAGAGTTAACGTGGCTGCTGACTCCCCTTGTCTAGAATGTTCAAATTGTCGGAGAGGATTGGAAAACATTTGTACTTCCATGCAGAGCCTCGGCGTCAATATAGATGGGGGCTACGCGCAATTCATGAGGGTACCGAGGGAATTTGTAGATAAGGGATTGGTTCTGCCACTTCCAGACGGGGTGTCTTGGGAGTCAGGTGCCTTGGTGGAACCGGTGGCAGTGAGTCTCCACGCCCTTTCCCTGGGTCGCCCGCGGGAAAGAGATCTGACTGTGGTGATAGGGGACGGTCCCAACGCACTTATACATACTCAATTACTCAAGAATATTTTCCATGTGAGAAGGGTTATAGTGGTAGGTCTAATGGAGCATAGATTGAAGCAGGCGTCTATTTTGGGGGCTGACGAGACTTTGAAGGTCCAGGATCTAGGGAAAGAGATCGGAAAGCTGAAGGAGGAAGGTATAGATCTGCTTGATTTGACTATCGCCAATGAGCCGAGTGTTCGTGAGGCCATGGACCTATTGACCGCGGGAACTAAATTAGTAATATTTGGAGGAAGTCAAACGGATTTGCCCTTGCGGATTGACACAAATTCCGTTCATTATAAACAATTAACCATCACAGGTTCCACAGGAACAACTGTAGATGAGTATAGGAAGGCCCACCAGTTAGTTGTTGCTGGTCAAATAAATCTAGATAAGATAATATCACATACCTTTTCTTTGTATGAGATAAGAAAGGCTCTGGAGTTTACCGAATCTCAGCAGGGACTCAAATCGGTAGTGATTCCATGATCGTTGGAATGGACGTAGGTACCTCAGGAATCAAGCTCACTAAATACCACTCAAACACCAAGAGTCTAGTTGAGGAAAGAGTTGACTATCCCAGGAAGATCCAGGGCGATTTTATTGAAGCCGATATGATTTTATCAAAGGTTAGCGAGACGGCCCTAAAAATTTTAGAAGACCCTGAGGTTGAGGGGATGGCCCTCTCCACAATGGCTCCAGTACAGGTTCTCCTAGATGAGAGAGGAGATCCCCTAATGGCCTTCCACTACAGTTCCACCATTGGGATGAAGGAATGGAAGTACGATCTCAACGAGGTCAGACGAGAGACTTTGAATCCTCCCAGTGCTCAAATGCTCCCTCACCGTATGAAATGGCTAATGGAGAAGAGGCCGGAAATATTGGAGAAAGCAAGGAAAGTGGTAGACCTCAACGGTTACCTCTTTGGTAAATTAAGTGGTATGGGGGTGGATGAATTAGTTGAGGACGAAATAACAGCGTTTGAATGGGGATCATTTAAGTGGCCGTCAATGAAACCTAGGGGTGAGATAGTCGATCTAGGAATAGAGTCTTTACTTCCGAAGTTGGTGAAGCCAAATTACTTCACGGAAGTGAAGGGAAAGATATTTGCCATAGGTACCGTGGATTCCGTTATGGCAGCACTAGGATCGGTTGGTCTTAGTAGAACATCGGCCTTCGCCTCCATGGGATCTACCCTATGCCTAGGAATGCCCTCAGCTGAACCTTCTACGTCTGAAGTATTGTATAACGATCTCTACTTCGATAATAGTTTTCTGGTGAATGGATGCAGTTCTCAGTTTTCTGATATATTATCCAAGATGGAAGAACTCTTGGGCCCTATATCTAAGGTCGAGTGGGACTTGTGGCCTGGCCTACCCATTCTGTTGCCCTTCTTCAAGGGAGAGAGGAGTCCCGTCATGGATCCTAACGCCATGGGAATCCTCTTCGGAGTAAGGTGGGACACCACCAGGGAGGACTTACTAAGAGCCGCCATGCATTCAATGGTTTATCTGGAGGCATGGATGCTCGATGAATTAGGTTCTCGTCCCAACGAAGTGAGAGTAGGCGGTGGGGCGGCGACTTTGAAACTATTGAGGTTAGCTTCCTCCGTAAGTGGCGTGTCTCATGTACGTCTCAAATATAATCCAAGCTCAGTGGGTGGAATTATAGTGGCGGCCAACATAATTGGTGAGGGAGATGTTTTGAAGGAAGTATCGCAATTGTCGAAAGAGGAAAGAGTAGTTCCAGAGCAATCTCTAGATTCGCACAAATTTTATTTAAAACTTTTCAAGAAGATTTATCAGAGCAATAAGGATCTTTTCATGGAAGTCAGCACTTGACCTTCCTTTCATAATCTATTCCTTACTCACATAAGTTCTTAGGGCCGAACCGTCGGAGAGGAGAAGGTCCAAGGCATAAATATCCTTGGGAAGCTCCGTCACAGGACCTAAGTTCACCTCTATTTGATTTACTCCCGGCGTAATTGTGGGTGGATTTATGGAAATTGCCTGTTTAGCGCCCTGTTGTGTGATCAGTTGAGCATAGGTGATGTATAGCCCTACGGATGAGTAAATCGAAACCCTAGCGATCCCATCTGGCGAGAGGGTTCCTTGACCTTGTTGGTAGATCACCTTTCCCATAGGAGTAGGTGGAATGATTCCTGAGGGGGGATAGCTCTTCAGTCTGTTAATTATGTTTTCCACACCGAAGTAGAGGAGAAATCCTGCCGCCACGTTCAGAATGGGTATTATTGTAAGGATCGAGCCGACCTCAACTAACCCCTCATTATAAGCTGAGCCCAACTTGAAGAGGCCCACGAGGACGAGAACCGCACCTACCAGAGCCAGTATTCCACCAGCAAGCAGCACTAGGATTGTCGGAAGTAGGACTATAATCAGCGTTAAACCTGATTGAGTTGTTGGAGAGATTGGTTGCGTCGTGGAGCCGAGTTGAATTGTTTGATTATTGGGAAGGTTAACTATTGTAACGCCTGGGGTCGTAATGGCAGAACTATGTACCGAGCTTATTAAGGTAACCAATAGGATTGGAAGGGTAATCAATAGCAGGACTATCCCAGCAATTAGCAACGTGGTGCCCGTCCTACCTATTCCCACGTCTTTTCCCGCCCTTTTGATCTCTGTAAAGCCTTTTCTTAAATAATAAAGATAGAATATCTGTAGAATAAAGGCAATTGGAAGTATTACTATCAAAGGTGTTAGTTGGACTATTCCAGGGCTCAGAAATAGAGTGAAGCGAAAGAGGAGGAAAACTATGGAAACGACAGCGTTCACTATTAGGAGGAGGAATGCGGTTTTGAGGTATGATAATCCAACTAGATCCTGTTTGTATGACACAACTACACGTTCAGGAACCTAATTATAACCCTTTTTTACAACAGGATGGAGTTGAAGAGGCTAGGGAAGTGTATGAATTGAGCGAGTCTGTGATAGTGTCGTCATTGGGCTATAAATCACGGGGTTGAAGAGCTCACGAGAGTGTTGTTTGTATTTTGAAAGTCGCTTATTGAGAGGGAGAGAGGTAGCTTTTCCACACTATGGGGTCTATCACACTCCTATTGATATCAGGGACGCCTCTATTATTCCTCCCAACACCAACGCTATGGCCACCAATCCAACTATTTGAACGGCAAACCTCGCCTCCTTCCACCCCTCACCCTTCAATATCGCGTAAGTTAAGGCTATACTCTCAGTCATCATTGCTGCGTAGGAGAAGAACTCCAACCAAAAGAACGGCAGAGGGGTTTCGGCCGCAAGAAGGAAGCTTCCGCTTATTCCCCGAAAAGCCCCAATTGCAGATATGGCGAACCCTGTGTTGTAAAGGATGCCCATTCCTATCAATGGACCCACGAATGGTATGAGCATGAAGAGAGATAGGAAGAAGTTATGTCCAGCTATGCTTGTGGCCAAACTCACCACTCCTCCAGAACTACTCACGGTCTGATTCACCTGAGATTCAACCAGTTGGCCGTAGGAGGGACTAACTGGTATGGTGGAGCCTATGAAGGTGATCAGTAAGGCTATCCCCAACACCACGAAGTATATTGTGACCCTCGTCCTCAGATCCATGATTACCACTAATGCAGACAAAGTAAAAAACTTCCTCATAACTTAGGAGACTACTTAATGAGGCAGGTTACTCTCTTCCCGTCAGCTCCTATCCTGACCTGGGCTCCCACCCTTGGTTCCCCAGAGAGCCAACACATTAGGTCCACTTCCTTGGTCCTCACCAAGGCTATGGTATAATCCTCGTATCCCTCGAACCCCTGGGGTTTAGCCTTCACTATCGAATATGTGAGTAACTCCCCCTCCTCCGACACCTTGAACCAGGTGGTGGAGGCCCCACATTTACTACAGTGAAGTTGGGGAGGAAAATATTTCTCTCCGCATTTGGTACACGAAGTTCCCCACACCTGGCCTTCCTTCAGGGACTCCCAGAACTTCTCATAGCCCTTTATGGGGACCTTGTAGTTTAAGTTGAGAGGTATGCCCTCCATTTTATCATCTCCTGAACACGGATACGTAAGCGTAATGTCCGGTTCCTCCCACGTTGTGGGTGAGCGCGACGTAGTTCCTGAATTGCTGTTGCACTATCCCAGCCTCCTCCCTCAACTGCTTCACCACCTCGTAGACCATGGCCAATCCCGTCGCTCCAAGGGGATGGCCCTTGGCCTTCAGACCCCCGAAGAGGTTGACGGCCGTTTTGGCGCCCCTCTCAGTCTGTCCCTCCCTCAACAGGGTGCCACCCTTACCCCTCTCCACCAACCCCAAGTCCTCATAGGCCATTATTTCAGCTATGGTAAAGCAGTCGTGAACGGTGGCGTACTCCAGGTCGTGAGGGGTCACTCCAGACTTCCTATATGCCTCAGCCGCTGCCTCCCTGGCAGCCCTCAAGCTAGTCCACTCTCCCCTCCTTGAAATTGATGAGGTATCGCTGCTGTACCCTATCCCCTGCACCCACACAGGCTCCACCTTAAGTTTTCTGGCCACTTCCTCAGACACCACCACTGCAGCAGAGGCTCCGTCAGATATTGGCGAGGAGTCCAGGAGCTTTATGGGCCAGGAGATCACCCTTGACTTAAGCACGTCCTCAACCGTCACCCTGTTCCTTAGGTGCGCCTTCTCGTTCATTGAGGCGTACTTGTGAGCCTTCACTGCGGCCAGGGCCATGTCTTCCTCCTTTGTTCCGTACTCTGCCATATGTCTGGTGGCGTATAACGCATAGTACGTGGGGAAAGTGGTGCCAAACATCTGGAACTCCCATGTGTAGTTTCCACCCCTTCCTCCCACGGCCAAGGATGAGGCTGTGTCCACCTCTGTCATTTTATCGAAACCTACCGCCAGGACTACGTCGGCTGTGCCTGCTTTCACTGCGTTGTAGGCGGAGAACAGTGCTGCGGAACCTGTGGCGCACGCGGCCTCCACGCGCATCGGTGTCTTCCCAACAAGCCCGGAGTACTCCGCCACCGGAGGAGCGGGATAAAGCTCCACACCCCTATAGGCAGTGCTCCCCACGACCGCAAGCTTTACGTCAGACTGAGTTATTCCGGCGTCAATCATGGCCTCTGAGATCGCCTCCCATGCAAGCTCCCTAACGGACGCATCGTCTCTCTTTCCGAACTTGGATGTTCCTACGCCTACCACGGCCACTCTGGTCATGTGTTATGATTTCACCTGCCACTTAAAAGTCCTGAGGGGCAGGATCAAGATCGGTAATATTCCTCTGAAACAAATCATTATATGGCCCTAGATCCAAAGGTTAAACCTCTCCTGGAGAGACTTTCAAAGGTAGTTGCTCCAAGGGAGGACCCCTCGGAGTTCAGGAGGGTTAGAAACCAATTATTCGTCTCCCTTTACCCCAGAAGGGAAGCTGGGAACGTTGAGGATACCAGCTTTCAAGGAAGGAACGGCGAGGTGAAGATGAGGATATATAAGGGTGGGAGAGGTATCGCCCTCTACTTCCACGGCGGAGGCTTCGTCTATGGCAACTTAGACACCCATGATAACATATGTAGGCTCATCTCTTCCCTTTCAGGAGTTACCTTAGTCGCGGTGGACTATAGGTTGGCTCCAGAGCATAAGTTCCCCGCCCCAGTAATTGACGCGGAGGATGCGCTG
>Ga0167616_1000341_pt1 | contig 12518 bp, 3 predicted proteins | sample OSPB_Mat_host_9__FD_111801 | JGI IMG/M metagenome (GOLD analysis project Ga0167616, IMG submission 111801) | Extremophilic microbial mat communities from Yellowstone National Park, USA - OSPB_Mat_host_9_15 (v2) (version 2) | ecosystem: Environmental > Aquatic > Thermal springs > Hot (42-90C) >... | reverse complement strand
CTTTCAATTCCTCATTTTAGGATACATTGGCTTCTCTCGTGGTGATGGATGACCTCGTAATCTTTCAATTCCTCATTTTAGGATACTTGTAGCACATCGCCCGATAAACAAGCTAATTCGATTACTTTCAATTCCTCATTTTAGGATACTCAAGTATCAAAACCCGCCCAAACCAGAAATTCCAAATACTTTCAATTCCTCATTTTAGGATACTAGGATACTGAAGGTGGTTGACCATTTATCAGTTCACTCTGTGTTACTTTCAATTCCTCATTTTAGGATACAAGAGAAGAAGAAGCTGGTAGCTGAGCGTATAAAAAACTTCTTTCAATTCCTCATTTTAGGATACAGCCATGCCATCCGTGCACGCTAAAGCCCATTCATAGCTACTTTCAATTCCTCATTTTAGGATACCTAATTTTATCTTCGCTTCACATGTTACCGCGTTATGCCTTTCAATTCCTCATTTTAGGATACTGACACCACCAGTCCCTGCGAGCCCCCTCTTCACCTACACTTTCAATTCCTCATTTTAGGATACCCATTTTTATGAGCCACGTGAACTCATCTGATACAAGGCTTTCAATTCCTCATTTTAGGATACAACGCTTACAAGGGGTGGTACAACTTACTCAATTACCTTTCAATTCCTCATTTTAGGATACTTAAAGAGAAGAATAAATGAAAAGCTAAGTAACGGTGACTTTCAATTCCTCATTTTAGGATACACCAACTGTGATGAAAGTGGGGATGGTAGTAACCAACACGTCTTTCAATTCCTCATTTTAGGATACACACTAAGGTAGCCATTGCAACTTACTATGATATGTCAAGCTTTCAATTCCTCATTTTAGGATACACAAGTAACTCTAAATATGAAGCGGATGAACTAGTAACTTTCAATTCCTCATTTTAGGATACATGACACAAATTTGTAGGCATAGAGGTCATTATGAGTTTAAGGCTTTCAATTCCTCATTTTAGGATACCTTCGTACTCACCATCAAAAAAGGTGAGCACCTCAATCTTTCAATTCCTCATTTTAGGATACTAGAGTGTCCTCAGTGCGGTCAAAAATACTCAGTTACCTTTCAATTCCTCATTTTAGGATACAAAATCTTCAAACAGTACATACCTGTGTTCACAGACTTTCAATTCCTCATTTTAGGATACGAGCGTGAAAAAATATTCTCTCTCTTTAACCTTGAGACTTTCAATTCCTCATTTTAGGATACCAGCCATATAGACATCGGCAACAAAACCACTATCTAAACTTTCAATTCCTCATTTTAGGATACTTGAAGCATAGGTGCGAATAGTGAGTTTCCACTCACCAACTTTCAATTCCTCATTTTAGGATACACTCACCTACACGATTCACCTACCCTCCCCCTCAGTCTTTCAATTCCTCATTTTAGGATACTCCAAAAAGCCACCCCAACACAAGCGGGCCTAACAGTCTTTCAATTCCTCATTTTAGGATACAAGCTATGATGCAGAGAAGTATCCAGAGAATAGGAGTATACTTTCAATTCCTCATTTTAGGATACATATATGTCTGAAGTAATGGAGAGGTTTAGTGGACTTTCAATTCCTCATTTTAGGATACCTACTTGTTCAGACATGGTTTTTATAACTCGACATACTTTCAATTCCTCATTTTAGGATACATGAAGCAAGCGAATTCCCCTTTGAACGGTACGGCACTTTCAATTCCTCATTTTAGGATACCAAACTCTAAGTCTAACGGTATCGGTGGGGCTACGGCTCTTTCAATTCCTCATTTTAGGATACTTTGCCCTATCGCGGATTACGTTAAAATCCCGTAACTTTCAATTCCTCATTTTAGGATACTGGTACGTGAAGATGCTTACGCGGTTAAAACACTAGTCTTTCAATTCCTCATTTTAGGATACTCACTCGAGTAACATTGGGGTTGAGAAGCACAAGCATCCTTTCAATTCCTCATTTTAGGATACTCTTTGAGTTAGAACAGGAATCAGATATAAGTATCTTTCAATTCCTCATTTTAGGATACGTGCACGGGTAATAGCAAGGTAACCACAACCCCAATTACTTTCAATTCCTCATTTTAGGATACTGATACAGCGGTTTTGGCGGGTCTTATCTTATACTGTTACTTTCAATTCCTCATTTTAGGATACCAAATTGCCTAAGGGATGTTCCTTTTGAAAAGGCAATTCAAACTTTCAATTCCTCATTTTAGGATACGATTGTTTTTACGCGCGTATTATGTTGTGGTGAATAAAAACTTTCAATTCCTCATTTTAGGATACGGACTTTCTGATGTACCAATGCCTAAATTAGGAAGTCTTTCAATTCCTCATTTTAGGATACGTTCAGAACACCTGAGAAGCCTATCAGTGTTACTCTTTCAATTCCTCATTTTAGGATACTTATGCCTATCGACAGTCAGAATAACGCGGTCTTTATTGTGCTTTCAATTCCTCATTTTAGGATACATGCAGATAGAAAATTTAATGAAATAGCGGAACAACTTCTTTCAATTCCTCATTTTAGGATACTTCCCTTTCCTCTTCCGCGTATCCGTTGCTACCCACTTTCAATTCCTCATTTTAGGATACTCCCACTTCTACCACGGTCACGTCAATCCAGCGGTCCTTTCAATTCCTCATTTTAGGATACGCAACTGTCTCTGATAGTTTGGGTTCCAGTCAAACAGTCTTTCAATTCCTCATTTTAGGATACGCAACTGTCTCTGATAGTTTGGGTTCCAGTCAAACAGTCTTTCAATTCCTCATTTTAGGATACACATCCAGTGGTTGAGGGTTGAAGGCACAAACAACCCGAACTTTCAATTCCTCATTTTAGGATACCCTCAATGAAGGCGTGGAACTCTGTACCCTTATCCATCTTTCAATTCCTCATTTTAGGATACGGTATGCGGATATTTAACCACGAAATTACTCAAAAATTCTTTCAATTCCTCATTTTAGGATACTAACGTTCCCACCTGGGCCACCACTACCAAAGCTCCCGTCTTTCAATTCCTCATTTTAGGATACTAATAACTGCGGGCGTGTGTATGCTCGAAAGACAAATATCTTTCAATTCCTCATTTTAGGATACTGTTCGCTATAATTGGTGCTGGTATCGGCTACTTCAGCTTTCAATTCCTCATTTTAGGATACTGCAGAGTTCGTTATTAGCATCAACCACGATAAAACGTCTTTCAATTCCTCATTTTAGGATACTCTATAATATTAAAATTTTAGCTATTAACCCAATTATCTTTCAATTCCTCATTTTAGGATACAAACACAAGTTATTAGCACAGACCATAACCCCGTAACTCTCTTTCAATTCCTCATTTTAGGATACAGACGTGGGTAAAACGCTTAGCACAGGTGTTAGTGATTTCTTTCAATTCCTCATTTTAGGATACTAGTGTCCACGTGTACCTGACTGTCTGGTTACCGGCTTTCAATTCCTCATTTTAGGATACCGGCTATCTCTTTCTTTTTCACGTAATAGATAGAGTCGTCTTTCAATTCCTCATTTTAGGATACACCAACGATAGCAAAGAGAAAATCGAAAGGCTGTGTTCTTTCAATTCCTCATTTTAGGATACATTCTTGCTAGAGGGTTCACTAGCGTTATCGGTCACTTTCAATTCCTCATTTTAGGATACCTCGATAAAGTGCAATATGAAAGTGAAAACGAACACTTTCAATTCCTCATTTTAGGATACGCAAATTTTTTACATAAGGGGGGTATGGGTCTTTTTTCCTTTCAATTCCTCATTTTAGGATACCCACCTCTACCCCCAGACGAGTTCGAGGAGCTCACTTTCAATTCCTCATTTTAGGATACACCCTGTAAGGAGGGTCAGGAGAAGACGGGAGCGAACTTTCAATTCCTCATTTTAGGATACACAAGTCGAAAATGTGTTAAGTGGAGCTGGGTTAATACTTTCAATTCCTCATTTTAGGATACTGTCCTTATTGCAACCGCGACAACCAAATTGAGCTAGTTCTTTCAATTCCTCATTTTAGGATACTGAGTGAAGAGCAAATATTAGGTGGACGGGTTGAGAAGGCCTTTCAATTCCTCATTTTAGGATACAGTAGCATGAGTGAGAGGGTTGCCAATGAAACATTCGCTTTCAATTCCTCATTTTAGGATACTGAGGGCAATGAGTGAGGAGCAACTATTACAATTTATTCACTTTCAATTCCTCATTTTAGGATACGGTAAAAGCCGTTAAAGGCTTACCAACACTTTCACCTTCCTTTCAATTCCTCATTTTAGGATACCATAACACGTCATCTTTTGCATACTTCCACCTCTTATGACTTTCAATTCCTCATTTTAGGATACATATTTCGATACGTGTGGTTTACGCTGAGCAAATATACCATCTTTCAATTCCTCATTTTAGGATACATATGTGCTTGTGAGTTACAAAGACGCGAAAAAACTAGTCTTTCAATTCCTCATTTTAGGATACTTATTTGTGATGTCTTCCGCCGATTCAGGTAAGGATTCTACTTTCAATTCCTCATTTTAGGATACTAGAAGAGAAATTCGAGTTAATCGTAAAAAGTGATAAACACTTTCAATTCCTCATTTTAGGATACACTGCTCGGTCAGTTGAGCGTCAATAGCCCCAAGGTTTCTTTCAATTCCTCATTTTAGGATACCACGGAACAACTGTTAGCGGTCATCAACATGTTCAGTTTTACTTTCAATTCCTCATTTTAGGATACTAGCCGTTGTTCAGCTTTTCCCATGATTTTTTGGGGAAACTTTCAATTCCTCATTTTAGGATACAGCGTTACACCTACATTATTGCAGAAAATACTAACTTTCAATTCCTCATTTTAGGATACGTTTCAGCGCTCAGGCCATCGAGTTTAACATCTGCTTTCAATTCCTCATTTTAGGATACTAGTACCGTTAACGTACCGCACCCTAACATATCTCTTTCAATTCCTCATTTTAGGATACGCGGGGAAGGGTATAAAAAGCGCAACATAAAGGACTTTCAATTCCTCATTTTAGGATACCATGGTGAGGCTAACAGCGCCAACTAGGTGAGAAAACATCTTTCAATTCCTCATTTTAGGATACTTAGCTAAGTCTTTCGATAGCTCTATCCCAACACTTGCTTTCAATTCCTCATTTTAGGATACTTACATATTTTTTCACGCTCTGAAAAATGCGCAATTTGCTTTCAATTCCTCATTTTAGGATACGGGCTTCGACCTGGAAAATGGGGGTTAACTCTTTCCCTTTCAATTCCTCATTTTAGGATACCGCAACGTCGATCGCTTGTTTTACAACGAAATCTTTCAATTCCTCATTTTAGGATACCGAAGGCTTGGGTTAAACCCAAACCGATGGTAAAAATCTTTCAATTCCTCATTTTAGGATACCAGTTACAGCCTCACTGGCAGCTAAGAACAACGCTTCCCCTTTCAATTCCTCATTTTAGGATACCAGTGTACTCCTTCCCTTGGGGTGGCTGCGGGGTTCCAACTCTTTCAATTCCTCATTTTAGGATACCGGTAACCCCATCACAACCGCCTTCGTCGTGGGTGCTTTCAATTCCTCATTTTAGGATACCTTTTCCCATTGAACCATCGACTTATACATGTTGTCTTTCAATTCCTCATTTTAGGATACCGGTACAACGAAGATTGAGCCCAACTTGTCAGGGTAGTACCTTTCAATTCCTCATTTTAGGATACTGGCGATTAAGGTCATGGCGTTAGTTGACCCAAATGCTTTCAATTCCTCATTTTAGGATACTGATATATTTTACGGCTACAATTAAAACTAAGGTGGTGGTCTTTCAATTCCTCATTTTAGGATACGTAATATCTCATTCATAGGTGGAGCATCAACATATATAGAACTTTCAATTCCTCATTTTAGGATACATGATGGGTTCTTGGGGGGAGTTAAAGGGGGCGATGGGTACTTTCAATTCCTCATTTTAGGATACTTGAACTAGGCACTGTCCGACTATACGTATCCCGCGCTTTCTCTTTCAATTCCTCATTTTAGGATACCGAAATATGAAATGAAGAGGCATTCAGAGGAAATAAAACAGGCTTTCAATTCCTCATTTTAGGATACGGTTATAAATAGTCGTATCAACCCCATGATATACACTTTCAATTCCTCATTTTAGGATACTTGAGTATCGACTTCCAAGCGTTGATGGATGCTTTTCTTCTTTCAATTCCTCATTTTAGGATACTAGCTGATACATCGTTGAGCAACTCGTCAAAGGGATTATTCTTTCAATTCCTCATTTTAGGATACAGGAAAGTTCGGTGACGCAACGTTAAAGCGTGGCGAACTGGTCTTTCAATTCCTCATTTTAGGATACCCGAAGGCTTGGGTTAAACCCAAGCTGGTGTCTCTATCTTTCAATTCCTCATTTTAGGATACAGTGATGAAGTATGGAGCAGACTTCAGTTAGAGCCTTAACCTTTCAATTCCTCATTTTAGGATACACCGACTCGTGGTGGACGTCAGCTTTGGCTCTTCGGTCTTTCAATTCCTCATTTTAGGATACAAGAGGAGTGAGGTGGATGAGTCGTGAGACTGGTCAGGGTGTTCAGAATCTTTCAATTCCTCATTTTAGGATACCTATCACCTGAAAGACAGTTCCCCTGTCAGATGAAGGTATACTTTCAATTCCTCATTTTAGGATACCAGGCTTCCCCCATGCTCTAAATAGTATTTGAAATAATCACTTTCAATTCCTCATTTTAGGATACCCTCACCCATATGGGTGAGTTGCCCACCCCACACCACGTCTTTCAATTCCTCATTTTAGGATACGTACACTTGGCTCCACCTCGCCTTATCAATCTTCCTCAGCCTTTCAATTCCTCATTTTAGGATACGTCATCCGCTGGGCTCGGGCGTAGGCGCGTACACCTGCTTTCAATTCCTCATTTTAGGATACTGAGGAAGGGCTTCCAAGTCGGGAAGAGTGGCCTAGTGATCTTTCAATTCCTCATTTTAGGATACCTAGGAGGAAAGTCGTCAAAATATTCCTTGCAAACTACTCTTTCAATTCCTCATTTTAGGATACGTAGCTGCACGGTTATCAGGCTCGTAGTAGCATTCTGAACTTTCAATTCCTCATTTTAGGATACGTTGCTCCTCGAGTTCACAGTGCCCCCCCAACTATGTGTGCTTTCAATTCCTCATTTTAGGATACCTGTCGGGTCGGCAGTACAGTTGCTCGACCCTGATTTGCTCTTTCAATTCCTCATTTTAGGATACGAGGAGGCCAGCGTCCCTCATCGCCTGCTGCTTTATTTCTTTCAATTCCTCATTTTAGGATACCATAGCTGAGCGGTGAAATAATACACACTTCGGGGTCACCTTTCAATTCCTCATTTTAGGATACCAATAGCCTCTTTGCTTGCATTGATTTACTATACGGTTGTCTTTCAATTCCTCATTTTAGGATACAAATCCTTGCTTAACTCAATTCCCACGCTGGCAACTATGGCTTTCAATTCCTCATTTTAGGATACCCTAAGCGTGACGTTTAACTGGATTTATCCCCCTGACTTTCAATTCCTCATTTTAGGATACAAGCTATTACAGCACCAAGCGGCATAAACAGAAGAATCTTTCAATTCCTCATTTTAGGATACTTGTACGCCGTACTCACACGCCACGCGCCGCTCACACTTCTTTCAATTCCTCATTTTAGGATACCGGGTATGAGTTTGCTCATAACACTAGCCATCTTTGGTTGCTTTCAATTCCTCATTTTAGGATACCGCGGGCTGCTTGAATACATAGGTGATGCAAGTGTACTTTCAATTCCTCATTTTAGGATACCTAAGGGGTTTGGTTTCCCACTTGCAGCATCACAGGCTAACTTTCAATTCCTCATTTTAGGATACCACGGGTGGTGGTGGCGCACCAGCTGGGGGTGCGTGAAAGACTTTCAATTCCTCATTTTAGGATACGAGAGAGAGAGAGATAGAGAGATAAGGATATATAACACCAAGCTTTCAATTCCTCATTTTAGGATACCCTAGTGGTAGCTTATCGTGCGCTGCAAGAGGCCTATAAGCTTTCAATTCCTCATTTTAGGATACCACTGGGCAAACAGCGCTTGACACGCTGATAACACCACAGCTTTCAATTCCTCATTTTAGGATACCACACTTGTAAGGCCATGGCTAACATAGCCCTCTACAAGCGCTTTCAATTCCTCATTTTAGGATACTGGCCATGGGGGTAATCACAGAGTGACGGTTACACCACGTATCTTTCAATTCCTCATTTTAGGATACAAGTGGAAACAGGGGGGTTTAGGGCTGGTGTGCCCTTTCAATTCCTCATTTTAGGATACGCGCTTGGTAACATTATACGCAGTGATGTCATACCTTTCAATTCCTCATTTTAGGATACCAATGTTCGCAGACTATATTAGTACCGGCACGAACTTCACCTTTCAATTCCTCATTTTAGGATACTTAAGGCAGGCGCTTGCGCTCGAAGGCTTCACGCCAGATTTCTTTCAATTCCTCATTTTAGGATACAGCAGCAGCAACACCCTTCGTTTCTTCCACCACCCTACGGCTTTCAATTCCTCATTTTAGGATACGGCATTTATACCGTGCCCACAGGGTGGTGGATAATAAACTTTCAATTCCTCATTTTAGGATACCAACGGCTACTTATCCGACAACTATACTAGGGAGATAAGCTTTCAATTCCTCATTTTAGGATACGGAAGTATTTCGACCAATTTCAGCGAGAGTTTCCCAGCTTTCAATTCCTCATTTTAGGATACGTGGCTCTACTTCCCAGGCGTCGGCTGGATCAGGCCTTTCAATTCCTCATTTTAGGATACTCGGAGGGTGACTGCGTGTTGTAGGTTGTGAGCTCTATTCCTTTCAATTCCTCATTTTAGGATACTGGACCACGGCGTATACGAGGATTCCCAGGAGGATAACTTTCAATTCCTCATTTTAGGATACCTGAACATTCTTTGAACCCGACCACGCACGAGCAAGACTTTCAATTCCTCATTTTAGGATACAAGGTACTCGAAGAGGAGGTTGGAAGAACTGGGTATTTGCCTTTCAATTCCTCATTTTAGGATACGTGGGTTACCCAGCCTAAGGCCAAATTTCCAAGGAGCTTTCAATTCCTCATTTTAGGATACCTTTCCGCGAAGCTTTTTTGCCACAGACAGCCTCGTAGACTTTCAATTCCTCATTTTAGGATACCCTACGGGGGCTCCTCCTACAACCGGGGGGATGGATTTGAGCTTTCAATTCCTCATTTTAGGATACCTTGCTGAACTTTCTGCTGGATTGGTGGAAGCACCTGAAGCTTTCAATTCCTCATTTTAGGATACATGTTGGACACAACTTACACGGGTGTTAAGACCAGTGTTACTTTCAATTCCTCATTTTAGGATACAAATCCGACACGGGTTCTTTTGAAGTCGACGATTATATAGCTTTCAATTCCTCATTTTAGGATACAATTTATGCAACTATAACACCACCTATGTAACCGAAGTCTTTCAATTCCTCATTTTAGGATACAATGATCACACACAGCTATCACCCAGCATAGTAGACTATACTTTCAATTCCTCATTTTAGGATACACCACCAGACCCAGAGAAATCAGCATTCCAACCAACTACAACTTTCAATTCCTCATTTTAGGATACCGCCGCCTCCACGGGGCGGGGGTGGGCAACTGCCTCTTCCTTTCAATTCCTCATTTTAGGATACATAAAAAGCTAAAAGGAAAGAGAAAATTAAAACAAAAAAACTTTCAATTCCTCATTTTAGGATACCACATAGAGACACCGCTTTGGAATAAACCAGAGAGCTGGATCTTTCAATTCCTCATTTTAGGATACCAAAAATATAATGAAGCCCGAAATCCCCATGCGAGCCAGCTTTCAATTCCTCATTTTAGGATACCTCACCCCAGTTTTTTCGTACCACGTAAGTGGTGGGGGCTTTCAATTCCTCATTTTAGGATACATGTCAAGCTGAACCCAGAGAGCTCACTCAAGTTCAAGGACTTTCAATTCCTCATTTTAGGATACAACTCTATGTCTTCGTCGAGCCATAAAATTAATAGTCTTTCAATTCCTCATTTTAGGATACGCCCGCGCTCCTCGAAATCGACCCCTATCTCCGCATACTCCTCTTTCAATTCCTCATTTTAGGATACCACTCTATGCGCTATGTACCCAAGAACGGTAAAACCATCTTTCAATTCCTCATTTTAGGATACAACAGCGTCGGCACCCGGAGACCCGGCTAATGATCATTCCTTTCAATTCCTCATTTTAGGATACCGGGCCTCTTGATCCTCCATCAGCCTCCTATTATCTTTCAATTCCTCATTTTAGGATACGAGCTCCACGGCCCCATAAGGTTAATGAACCATTTAAGTACTTTCAATTCCTCATTTTAGGATACCTCCACCGCCTATCCAGCGCTTTATAGACAAGTTTGGTGCTTTCAATTCCTCATTTTAGGATACAAACACTTGTTTTCTTTGCATACCAAAACTTTTTCTTTCAATTCCTCATTTTAGGATACTGGCCACCATAGGCGGCGTCCTCGCCTACAGTGTATTGACTTTCAATTCCTCATTTTAGGATACTACAGGTAAACGGTGCCGGTTGTTGTGGGTTCGAACTTGACTTTCAATTCCTCATTTTAGGATACAAAGCAGTCTCTAATCAGAGAAGCCTACGGCTATCTACCCTTTCAATTCCTCATTTTAGGATACGTTCGGCGCCGAGAACTTGCCCAACGCAGCCGAAGACGACTTTCAATTCCTCATTTTAGGATACCTGCAAATATCATTGAAGGGAAAAGGTAGACTACTCTTTCAATTCCTCATTTTAGGATACTTTGATGAGTGTTTACTCGACCCAATAAGGAGAATTAGACTTTCAATTCCTCATTTTAGGATACCGTTTTGCGGTATGGCTTGTTTCGGTTCTAATGGCATATCTTTCAATTCCTCATTTTAGGATACAAAGGTAGGATGGGGGAAACTATGGAAACAAAAGACAAAGCTTTCAATTCCTCATTTTAGGATACGTTAAGGAAAGTGTGCGAGGAGATACTTTCCGGTGCTCCTACTTTCAATTCCTCATTTTAGGATACTTACCCGTTCACGTGTGCGCGTACGCTGAAAACGTTTGACTACTTTCAATTCCTCATTTTAGGATACTCAGAGTATAGCCGCTTACGGAGGAAGCAGCGTCGACTTTCAATTCCTCATTTTAGGATACGAAGTAACCCATGGAACACGGGGGGCGCTGTCTGTTCTTTCAATTCCTCATTTTAGGATACCGCACCACCACGGGCTCGAGCAGGCCGTGCTCCTTAATCTTTCAATTCCTCATTTTAGGATACAGGTGTCCTTTTTTGTGTGGACACACAGCGATTCACTCTTTCAATTCCTCATTTTAGGATACTTGTCAGTAAGAAGGCAATTGATGTTACAACGCTTAACTTTCAATTCCTCATTTTAGGATACTAAGCACATGAGTTTTGATGAAGCTTATAGTGAATGGCTCTTTCAATTCCTCATTTTAGGATACGCACCGCAACTGGTACCTTCGGGGTTGACCTCGTCGTCGACTTTCAATTCCTCATTTTAGGATACCCCAAACCCAACACAAGAACTTCTGCTATGATTAAAATAACTTTCAATTCCTCATTTTAGGATACGTGAGGCGTGGGCGCAACTCGAAGTTAAGAGCATATTCGCTTTCAATTCCTCATTTTAGGATACCCAAATTTTATCACAGTTCTATGAGGGTGAGTGAGACACTTTCAATTCCTCATTTTAGGATACGTGTTTTTCGCCTGACCGCTATTCTGCACCTGTTACATACTTTCAATTCCTCATTTTAGGATACTCGTCCAGTAAGTCGAAGGCGTCCTCAAGCACCTCATCCGCTTTCAATTCCTCATTTTAGGATACCCGCCTTCCACACTTCATCACTCGACTGGGCGATAGCATCTTTCAATTCCTCATTTTAGGATACCTGAGGCATTAGTTTAGCATACCATATTAAACGCTCACCTGCTTTCAATTCCTCATTTTAGGATACTCCTCTTGAAGAACAGAAGAAGTGGTACAAGGAAAACTTTCAATTCCTCATTTTAGGATACTAAGCTTGGTTAATAAAGTTGAAAAGCAAATTGAACTTAACTTTCAATTCCTCATTTTAGGATACTATAAGTTTTCCTAAATTGTCTTGTGATGGGCGATGCACTTTCAATTCCTCATTTTAGGATACAGGGCTTTCGCTTGGTCATCCGTCCACCAGTTATAGGACACCTTTCAATTCCTCATTTTAGGATACCGGACGTTTATCTATATCTCTTCAACGATTTAAGTTTTTTGTATGGGGGGTGTTTTTCTGTGGCATAGTGATCGTCGGCACTTTTTGAGCTTGTCCCCACCGGGCTTTTAGTATTTAAGCTAAT